>OBAO01000022.1_pt1 | contig 232375 bp, 202 predicted proteins | sample 1517541 | NCBI WGS metagenome assembly OBAO01 (sample SAMN04571698, study PRJEB22368) | human gut metagenome | biome: human gut; material: stool | host: Homo sapiens | place: Luxembourg | collected 2012-08-10
TTCCCCAAAAGCAGGAAATCTCGACTCTTTGAGCGCTGTTTTTTTACAACGCCTTTTTTTTGTACAAAAAAGACACGCTTACGATCTCGTAAACGTGTCTTTTCTTATGCTTTTACAGTGCCTGCATGAGTGTCGATAATGTTGTTTATACATATGTAAAGATAAGGTTTAAGCTCGCCAATGTCCACAGGTTCGTTGTAAAGTATGGACGAGTAGCAGGTAGAGCTTACAAGCTCAACTATCATGAATATCATGACCTCAGGCTGAACAATATTATATGGAGCGTCAGCAAGCATAGCGTCATAAATGTTGCGGAAGTCGATGTCATCGTCCTTTATAGGCGATGTAAGAGCGTGCTTGAAAACGCCCCAGCTAAGATTCTTTGCAATAAAAGTCAAAAGCGACTTGTTTTCGTTTAGCTGGTTAATGATGTTGTCAACAATAAAAATAATTCGTTCATTAAAGGTAAGCTTCTTGCCGCTCGCATTTAATGCCTCGATAGCGTTTCTGAAAAGCTGTGACGACTTGTGAGAAACAAGCTTGTTTCTTATGTCATATTTGTCTTTGAAATAAAGATAAAACGTCCCTTTCGCCACACCAGCGTTGTTCACAATGTCTGAAATAGAGGTCTTGCTCACTCCCTTGGTGGTAAAAAGACTAAAAGCCGTGTTAAGCAGAGAGTCCTCCTTTACCTTTTTGTTGGTATCAAGCTTGCCCATTTTAACACGTCCTTCCTTATTATAATATATACAATTTGTATGTCACACATACACAGGTTTACTGTGGTTGACCTTAAATCTATTATAATACAAAACCGTCTCAAAGTCAACTGAGCAAAATGACCAATAGTCAGTTATGACCGTTGGTCATTTTGTGCAACTCTACAAAAAGAATGACTAATGGTCATTTTACTATTGACTGTTGGTCATTTTTGATGTATACTATGAATTGTTAAAAGACCGAAAGGTCAAAAACTATGTGAAGGGAATGACATTTGATGCAGAAATTTGGCAGAGGAGTTGTAAAGCTCCGAGTACCGATACTCATAGTCAGCGTTCTGCTGCTGATACCGTCAATATTCGGATTTGTCAGCACAAGAATAAACTATGATATTCTTTCATACCTCCCGTCAGACATTGAAACCATGAAAGGTCAGGATATAATGCTTGACGAGTTCGGCAAGGGTGGCTTTTCGCTGGTAATGCTTGACGGCATGGACGATAAGGACGTTGAAAAGGTCAAGGAGAAGATCGAAAAGGTAGACCACGTTTGCGATGTTCTCTGGTATGACACCTTGGCAGACGTTTCACTTCCAAAGGAAGTTCTTCCTGATGATATTTACGATTTCTTCAATACAGATAACTCCACAATGATGGCTGTCTTTTTTGACGAAGCGACCTCCGCTGACGGCTCACTTGAAGCTGTCAAGGAGATAAGAAGTATCGCAGGCGAGCAGTGTTTCGTAAGCGGTATGTCCTCAGTAGTTGAGGATATCAAGGATCTGACAATGCAGGAAGCTCCGATGTACGTCGTTATCGCAGTTATCCTTACAAGTATCATACTTGCACTTACAATGGATTCGTTCCTTATCCCACTGTTCTTTATGCTCAGCGTGGGCATGGCGATAATCTATAACATGGGAACGAACTTCATACAAGGCGAAATATCGTTCATCACCGAAGCTCTTGCAGCCGTGCTTCAGCTGGCGGTAACGATAGACTACTCGATCTTCCTGTGGCACAGCTACAAGGAAGAGAAAGAAAAGCACCCCGGTGACAACAAAGAGGCTATGGCAGTCGCCATCGGCAAAACTATCACCTCAGTTGTTTCAAGCTCCATAACAACAGTTGCAGGCTTCCTTGCACTTTGCTTCATGAGCTACGAGCTTGGCATGGACATGGGTATCGTAATGGCAAAGGGCGTTGTTATTGGCGTTATCTGCTGCATAACTGTTCTGCCTTCGATGATACTTGTATTTGACAAGGCACTTGAAAAAACAATGCACAAAGACCTTGTTCCAAGCCTTGAAAAGCCTTCAAAGTTCATTATCAAGCACCATGCAGCATTTATCGTACTCTTTATAGTTGTACTTATCCCTGCCGTATATGGTCAGATAAACACCAACGTTTATTATAACCTGACAGATACTCTTCCAAAGGATCTCAACAGTGTTATCGCAAACACAAAGCTAGATGAGGAATACAACATGGCAACGACCCATATGCTCCTGGTTGACGCTGATATGAAGCCAAAGGAAGTAAACTCTATGCTCGACGAAATGGGCAAGGTTGATGGTGTAAGCTTCTCAATGTCACTGGATACTCTTATCGGTCCGTCTATTCCTCGTGAGATAGTTCCTGAGTCAGTAACAAAAATACTCAAGAGCGACAAATGGCAGCTCATGCTGGTCGGCTCTGAATATAAGGTAGCTTCTGATGAAGAGAATGCCCAGATAGATGAGCTTAGCAAGATACTTAAATCCTACGATAAGGACGGAATGCTTATCGGTGAGGCGGCGGCAACAAAAGACCTTATCGACATAACAGATCATGACTTCAAGGTAGTAAATATAGTTTCTATCGCCGCTATCTTTATCATCATTCTTATTGCACTGCGTTCAGTTTCACTGCCTATCATTCTGGTAGCCGTTATCGAATTTGCTATCACAGTAAACATGGGTGTTCCGTGCTTTACGAATACCACCATACCGTTCATAGCGTCGGTAGTAATCGGTACTATCCAGCTTGGTGCAACAGTTGACTACGCTATCCTTATGACAACAAGATATAAGACCGAGCGTAACGCAGGCAAGGATAAGCATGAAGCTGTCACTATCGCACTCACCACTTCAATGAAGTCTATCATGGTCAGCGCACTTGGCTTCTTCGCTTCAACATTCGGTGTTGGCGTATATTCAAGCGTAGATATGATCTCACAGCTTTGTACGCTCATGTCAAGAGGTGCAATAATCAGTATGATAACTGTTATCTGTATACTTCCTTCAATGCTTATGCTGTTCGATAAGGTAATAATCAATACAACAATGGGCATGAAGAAAAAAGAAAATAAGCTTTATAAGCTTCCTGAAATAAACTAATTCGTAAAGGAGATATAGTTATGAAAAAGTATTCAAGAGTTCTTGCAGGCATACTTGCCGTACTTCTTTCCGCAGGCTGCACAGGTCTTTATGCAGCAGCTCAGTCAGACAGCTCTTCCGCTGCCGACAGCACTGCCTCAACAACAAAGAGCGAATCAGATAAAAAAGATACAAAAGATACAAAGAAAGCTGATAAGTCTGACAGCGATACAGAAAAGCAGGCTAAGGAAGAAACAGTTTATGTTATCACTGACGCTTCCGGCAACAAGACAAAAACAGTCGTTTCCAACTGGCTGAAAAACCCACAGGGCGTAAAGAAGCTGGAGGACGTTTCCGACCTGAAAGATATCGAGAATGTTAAAACAGACGAGGGCTTTACAGCCAATGGTGATAAGCTCACATGGGATACCGAGGGCGGAGATATCTACTATAAAGGCTATACCGATAAGGCACTTCCGGTTGATGTAAAGGTAACATATACCCTTGACGGCAAGGAGATAAAGCCTGAGGACCTCGCAGGCAAGAGCGGTAAGCTTACAGTAAGATATGACTATACGAACAACGATAAGAAAACTGTCAAGATAAACGGCAAGAAAACAGATATCTATGTTCCATACCTTATGGCAACAACAGCTATCCTTGATACTAACGTTTATTCAAACGTTGAAGTAACGAATGGCAAGCTCATTTCAGACGGAAGCAGACAGATACTCATAGGCGTTGCAATGCCTGGCCTTACAAAGAGCCTTGACCTTCAGGATAACGAAGATATCGAGATACCGGAGTACGTTGAGTTCACAGCAGACGTAAAGGACTTCGAGTCAACGACCTCTCTCACAGTCGCAACATCTGACATCTTCTCAAAGCTTGACCTTAGCGATATCGGTGATGCTGACGATCTTCAGGATAAGCTTGATGAGCTTTCTGATGCTACAGACGAGCTTGTAGACGGCACAGCAGAGCTTTACGCAGGCATAAAGAAGCTGTCCGATTCCTCAGGAACACTTATAACAGGTATCGACAAGCTTTATTCAGGCTCTAAGTCACTTGACGATGGTGCAAAGACACTTAACAGCGGTGCAACAAAGCTTCGTGACGGAGCAAAGACCCTTGATTCTTCAACAGGTGAGCTTATGAGAGGTATCTCCACAGCTCACAGCGGTTCAACAGCCCTCCTCGGTGGTTTCGATCAGGTAAACAGCGGTATGTCAACCTTGAAGAACGGCTCATCATCACTTTCAAGCGGACTTTCACAGGTATCCTCAGGCGCACAGCAGGTAAATAACGGTGCTGCAAGCCTTGCCGCAGGCACAAATAAGCTTGTTACAGGCGTAGGCGACCTCCAGGCAGGCTCTAAAAATCTTGCCGCAGGCACAAAGCAGACCTATGACGGTTCAACTGCACTGAAAAAAGGCGTTGCAACACTTAATGCAGGCGTTTCCACACTCTATGAAAAGGTGCAGTCACTCCCTGCAAGCGTTGAACTTCTTTCAAATGGCATAACAAAGGTAGATAACGCACTTACACAGTCTATCGCATACGACCAGCAGGTACTCGCAGGACTTGAGCAGCTTCTCGGCAATTACGAAGAAGGCTCAGCAGAGTATACGAGCATAAGCAATATGATAGCAGCCGTAAATGGCTCTATCCAGTATCAGCAGGGCGCACAGAGCGGCCTTGGCGATGTTTCAACAGGTGTCGGCACAATGGCAACCGAGGGCAAACAGCTTGTTGACGGTGTAACTCAGATATACAATGGCCTTAACGATAAGAAGAAAGGTCTTGTCGCAGGCGTTGATAATTTGAATACAGGACTTAAAACAGTAAACGAGGGCGCTTCTGCACTTAAAACAGGTATCGGCACACTTGCTAAGTCCAGCAAGGAGCTTAACAATGGTGCAGCTACACTCTCCGCAGGCACAAAGAACCTCTCCGCAGGAGTAAGCTCAGCACAGGCAGGCGCAAGCAAGCTTGATAAGGGTGTTGACAGCCTGAACTCAGGCGTATCAAAGCTTTCAAACGGTGCAAAAACTCTTGACAGCGGTCTTGGTCAGCTTGACAACGGCAGCAAGCAGCTAAAAGACGGTACTGCAACACTCTATTCATCACTTGTAGAGCTTGCACAGGGTACAACAACACTTTCAAGAGGCAGTGCAGAGCTGTTCAGCGGTATCGGTCAGCTCAAAGACGGCAGCTCACAGCTTTCATCTGGTGTTAAGAAGCTTGAAAGCGGTGCAAAGACCCTTAAAGACGGCATGGCTAAGTATAAGGACGAGGGCATCGGCAAGCTCCTTGACATCTACAACAACGACCTCAAGGGACTTATCGACAGACTTGACGCTCTCAAGACAGCAGCCGAGGATTCAACAACATTCTCAGGCGCAGCCGATGGCGTTGAAAGCTCAGTTAAGTATATTTACGAAACTGCGGCTATTGAAAAAGCTGACGAGTAATTTTTACTTCCCACACATAGCAAAGACCCCCTTGGACAGAAATGTCCAAGGGGGTCTTTGTATTTATAAACGTATTATCTGTACAAAAAAACGGACGGAATCTCTCCGTCCGTTTTATATATCCTACTGTCTTAGATAAACGCCGTTTTCTTCAATGTAGTCCTCCATGTCCTGCTTGTATTCAAGATCAAGAAGGTCTTTTGGCAGTGCCTTGAGTGCTTTCTGACCAATGTCTTTTCTGAAATGCTCTCCCTCGAACTTTATCTTGGAAACAGCCTCATAAGACTTGTCCAGTGCACCCTGAAGCGTGTAAGCATTGCAGGTAACACCCAGAACACGTCCGCCGTTTGTGTAGAATTTGCCGTCCTCGTACTTAGTGCCTGCGTGATAAATGAATGCTCCGTCTACCTGACCCTTGTCGTCCATACCGAACATCTCGATACCCTTTTTGTACTTAACAGGATATCCTCCGCTCGCCATAACAACACAAGTGCAGTAACCCGACTTCCAGCCGATCTTGACATCAGCCAGCCTGTGTTCATAAATAGCCTCAAATATCTCGCAAAGATCACCCTCCAGCATAGGAAGAACGACCTGCGTTTCAGGGTCGCCGAAACGGCAGTTGTATTCAATTACCTTTGGACCATTAGGGGTGAGCATAAGTCCGAAATACAAACAGCCCTCAAAAGTCCTGCCCTCAGCATTCATTGCATTGATAGTCGGCAGGAAGATCTTCTCCATGCACTCCTTGGCAATGTCCTCAGTGTAGTAAGGGTTAGGTGCAACAGTACCCATTCCGCCTGTGTTCAGACCCTTGTCGCCGTCCAACGCTCTCTTGTGATCCATTGAAGAGATCATAGGAACAACAGTCTTGCCGTCAGTGAATGAAAGCACAGAAACCTCAGGACCTGTGAGATATTCCTCCACAACGATAGTGGAACTGCTCTCACCGAACTGCTTGTCGTCTATCATGGAGTGTATAGCCTCCACAGCCTCTTTCTCACTCTCCGCCAGAATAACGCCCTTGCCCAGTGCAAGTCCGTCAGCCTTTATAACAGCAGGGTATGTGTTCTGTTCCTTGACATATTTTATAGCGTCCTCACTGTTTGTGAACACCTCGTATTTGGCTGTAGGAATATTGTATTTCTTCATAAGATCCTTAGAAAAGACCTTTGAACCCTCGATTATAGCCGCATTTTTCTTAGGACCAAAGGTCTTGAAACCCTCAGCCTGCAAAGCGTCTACCATTCCAAGTACAAGCGGATCGTCAGGTGCAACAGCCACCATGTCTACTTTAAGCTTCTTTGCCAGAGCCACAACGCCCTCAATATCCGTTGCCGCAACATCAAAACATTCTGCATAGCGTGAAATGCCACCGTTTCCGGGTGTGCAGTAAAGCTTTCCTACCTTAGGGGACTCCGCAAGCTTCATAACGATAGCGTGTTCACGTCCGCCTCCGCCAACAACTAATATGTCCATTTTCAGACCTCCTCAGTGTGTTTTTCCAATTATAACAATACCGCACACCTATGCTGTGCGGTATCGTCATTTATTTACTTCGTATATTATTACTTAAGCTCAAAGCTGTCAAGAACTGTCTTGAACTCGTCAGAAAGCTTGCTGTAAGCGTTCTCGCTTGCACCATATGTGATAACAACAAGGTTGCCGTTGTCAGAAGTGATTATCTGATTGAGCAGTACCTTCTGTGAGCCGATCTCGCCTGTTACGTCAACAATGTAAGCGTCCTTGCCTGCAAACTTATCTTCCTTGTCGTTTGTAACAGTGTAGCCGTCCATGGAATTATATGTTTGCTTGATCTGGTCAGCATAATCACTTGCTGTAAGACCATTGAGCAGATCGTTTGACATTGAGATAACGTTGATAGAAGCAGACTCAAGCTCAGCATCATCGCCTGCGTCAGCGTATGTGAACATTACGTCAACACCAGCGGACTCCTGCATTGCCCACTTCTTTGAGTCGATCTTGAATGTATACAGATCGCTTGTGTAAACATTATCCTTATAAGTTCCCTTAGCCTCGTCACCGGTGCTTGTTGTGTCTGTGTCGTTAGCGGAAGTTGTTGTGTCAGCAGCTGACTCCTCAGGTGCTGCAGTTGTAGTTGTTGTGTCAGCCTTAGACTCGACAGCAGGTGCAGCCGTAGTTGTAGTAGTTGTTTTAGCCTCCGCCTTTGACTCGTTCTCAGAATTATTTGACTCTGAGCAGCCTGTAACTGCGAATACCATTGACAGTGCCATGAGTGATGCAAGTAACTTTTTCATAATAAATTTCTCCTTTTCTTCTTGACCTTTATTGTTTTGCATTAATGCACAAAAATTAGTGATGGAACAATCTTATTCCGGTGAATGCCATTGCCATGTTGTACTTGTTGCAAGTCATGATAACATGATCGTCCCTGATAGATCCGCCCGGCTCGGCAATGTAAGCCACGCCGCTCTTTTTAGCTCTCTCGATGTTGTCGCCGAATGGGAAGAAAGCGTCAGAACCAAGGCAAACGTCTGTGTTCTTTGCAAGCCACTCCTTCTTCTCAGCCTCAGTGAGTACCTCAGGCTTTACCTTGAATGTGTTCTGCCATACGCCCTCAGCCAGTACATCATCATGCTCGTCAGAAATGTAAACGTCGATAGCGTTATCTCTGTCAGGACGTCTTATGTTGTCAACGAACTGAAGTCCCAGAACCTTTGGGTGCTGTCTGAGCCACCAGATGTCAGCTTTGTTTCCTGCAAGTCTTGTGCAGTGTATTCTTGACTGCTGACCTGCACCGATACCGATAGCCTGACCGTCCTTTACATAGCAAACGCTGTTAGACTGTGTGTATTTAAGTGTGATAAGTGAGATAACAAGATCAGTTTTCTTGTCCTCAGGAATCTCCTTGTTGTCTGTCACGATATTTGTGAGCATATCGTTGTCTATTTTCAGCTCGTTTCGACCCTGCTCAAAAGTTACGCCGAAAACCTGCTTTCTCTCAATAGGTGCAGGAACATAGTTCTCATCTATCTTGATGATGTTGTATGTACCCTTTCTCTTTGACTTGAGTATCTCAAGAGCCTCGTCAGTGTAGCCCGGTGCAATGATACCGTCAGAAACCTCTCTCTGGATCATCTTTGCAGTGCAAGCGTCACACTCGTCAGAAAGTGCGATAAAATCGCCGTATGATGACATTCTGTCAGCACCTCTTGCTCTCGCATAAGCGCTTGCAAGTGGAGTAAGCTCGCCCAGATCGTCAACAAAATATATCTTCTTTTCGACCTCGCTCAAAGGCTTGCCGATAGCAGCGCCCGCAGGTGAAACGTGCTTGAAAGAAGTTGCCGCACACAAACCTGTTGCCTTTTTAAGCTCTCTTACCAACTGCCAGCCGTTGAATGCGTCAAGCAGATTGATGTAACCGGGCTTGCCGTTGAGTACCTCGATAGGGAGATCCTTGCCATCCTCCATAAATACTCTTGACGGCTTCTGATTAGGGTTGCAGCCGTATTTCAAAAGCATTTCATTTGCCATAATTTTTACCTCCGTTTATTTAACCTATTCACTCCGCAGATATTACTTGCTGTACTTATTAACGATCTTAGAAACAGCCTTGCCGCTTGCAATGTCAATGTATCTTACAAACAGCGATACCTTGTTGTCCTCGTTGAGAGCCTCCCAAAGCTTGTCGGTGAACTCTTCGATATCGTTAGGTATCTCTACCTTTTTAGGCTCGCCCTCAAAGCTTGGCAGCGGGTTTCCGTCACCCATGTAAGTGTGGATAAAATGACCCACGCCGTCAAGAGGGTTTGTGTATGTGTAAGTAAATCTCTCGCAGCAGTCAGGATTTCCGTCAGCGGACTTGAGTATGCTCATAGCATAATTATATGCGCCGTTCTCAACGTGCATGATACCTGAAATACGAGGAGTGTAGTTTGGAGCGTCGTCCTCATACTCTCTCGTTCTCAGAGATTGCTCAAAAGTCTGCTGCTTGTCCATAAGCTCGTAAATAGTGTCCGTCTGATCGCCGTTTGTAACGATAGTCTTGTTTCCAAGCACACGAACAGGGGAGTATATAATAAGGTGTGGGTCAGAAAGCTTGCTAGGGTCAGCAGCTTCTGTCTTGATGCCGTCCTCAGTTTCCGTGAAAACTCTGTTTCTGGAATTAACACTTCTGCCCATGATAAAATAAGCAGTCACAGCACTCTTTCCGTCAGCAGACTTGCCTATAACTATTCCTCTGCCCGGATATGAGTTGCTTTTAAGCTCGTCATAAATATTAAGGGTCTTCATATCTTGTCCTCCATGATTTTTCTCAGTCTTTAAGGTCAACGTAAGCCTTGCCGTCCTTAATGCTTATCCTGTCCTCGCAGAACAGCGAAACCGCCTTAGGCAAAAGCTTCCATTCAACGTTTTCCATTATCTTCTTCTGTAAGCTTTCAGGCGTTTCGTCATTTGCAACATCTACAGCGCCCTGTAAAATAATAGCACCTGCGTCAGCCTTTTCGTTTACAAAATGTATAGTCGCACCCGATACCTTTACACCGTATTCCAAAGCTTTTTCATGAACTCTAAGTCCGTAAAAGCCATCGCCACAGAATGACGGTATCAGTGCAGGGTGAACGTTTATTATCCTGTAAGGATAAGCCTTTGTAACGCATTCGTCAAGAATTATCATAAATCCGGCCAGCACGATAAGGTCAGCACCTTGTCTGTTAAGCTCAGCCAGAATAGCCTCGCTGTAACTCTTGCTGTCAGCATATTCCTTTCTCGGAATAACAACAGTGCCGATACCTGCATTTTTCGCCCTCTCCAGAGCATAAGCACCCTCTTTCGAGGATATAACACAGGTTATCCTGCCGTTTTTTATAATGCCGCTTTTTTCAGCGTCAATAAGCGCCTGTAAGTTTGTTCCGCCGCCCGAAACAAGAACGCATATCTTCTTCATATCTCTTTACCCTTAGCAGATGATAACGCCCATGTCAGAGTCAACAAGTTCACCCAGAACGTAAGCTTCTTCACCTGTCGCCTTGATAGCTTCCATAGCCTTGTCAGCGTCAGCCTTGTCAACAACAACAGTCATACCAACGCCCATGTTGAATGTGTTGAACATATCTCTCTCAGGAATGTTTCCTGTCTTTGCGATAACGTCGAAAATAGGAAGCACCTGAACGTCGCTTCTTGCTATCTTAACAGAAAGACCGCTTGGAAGTGAACGTGGAATGTTCTCATAGAATCCGCCGCCTGTGATGTGAGATATAGCCTTTACCTTAACAGAGTCAAGCAGGCTCATAACAGCCTTTACATATATCTTTGTAGGTGTGAGAAGTGTCTCGCCAAGTGTCTTGCCAAGCTCGTCATAGTGAACAGAAAGAGTCTTTTCGTCAACGCTGAATACCTTTCTTACCAGTGAGAAGCCGTTTGAGTGAACACCGCTTGACTTGATAGCTATCATAACGTCTCCGGCCTTCTGAGTGCTTGGGTCAAGTATCTTGTCCTTGTCAACAACGCCAACAGAGAAGCCTGCAAGGTCATATTCGTCAACAGGGTAGAAACCAGGCATCTCAGCCGTCTCACCGCCGATAAGCGCACAGCCTGACTGTACACAGCCCTCAGCAACACCTGAAACTATCTGAGCTATCTTCTCAGGATAGTTCTTGCCAACAGCGATGTAGTCAAGGAAAAACTGTGGCTTTGCACCGCAGCAGATAATGTCGTTTACGCACATTGCCACGCAGTCGATACCAACTGTGTCATGCTTGTCCATAAGGAAAGCTATCTTGAGCTTTGTGCCAACGCCGTCTGTGCCTGAAACGAGAACAGGCTTTGTGATACCTGTCATGTCAAGCTCAAACAGACCGCCGAAGCCGCCGATGCCGCTGAGAACACCGCTCGTCATGGTCCTTGCAACGTGCTGCTTCATAAGCTCAACTGCCTTGTAGCCTGCCGTTACGTCAACGCCTGCTTCCTTGTAGCTGTTTGAAAAACTGTTTGTATTCATGATAAAATATCCTTTCAGTTATTTACTTCTTTTCCGATATCTTCGATTCAAATTTGTCCTTAGGCATATCCTTAGGAACTTCGATAGGGTATTTCTCTGTAAAGCAGCCTACGCAGAAATCACACTTTGAATTTCCCGCAAGCTTTTTAACGCTTTCAACACTGAGATATCCCAAGCTGTCTGCACCGATATATTCGCATATTTCTTCATTGGTCATCTTGCAGGCGATAAGATTTTCCTTGCTGTCTATATCCGTTCCGAAATAGCATGGTGCAATGAATGCAGGGGAGGAGATACGAACGTGAACTTCCTTTGCACCTGCGTCCCTCAGCAGCTTGACGATACGTCCCGAAGTCGTTCCTCTGACGATACTGTCGTCTATCATAACGACCCTCTTGCCCTTAACAGTGCTTGAAATAGCGTTGAGCTTTATCTTGACGGAGTTCGTCCTCTCTGTCTGGCTAGGTTGAATGAACGTCCTGCCTATGTATCTGTTCTTGATAAATCCAATGCCGTATGGTATGCCGCTTTCCTGAGAAAATCCCAGCGCAGCGTCAAGTCCCGAGTCAGGCACGCCTATGACGATATCAGCGTCAACAGGGTGTTCTCTCCAAAGATATTTTCCTGCCCTGAGCCTTGCCATGTGAACGCTCGACCCCTCGATAACAGAGTCAGGTCTGGCAAAATATACATATTCAAATACGCATATAGTACCCTTTTTACCACAGTGAGTCGTGATAGAGTTGACACCGTTTTTGTCAATAACTATCATTTCACCTGGTTTAAGATCTCTTATGTATTCAGCGCCGATGCTGTCAAAAGCACAGGTCTCCGACGCTACCACATAGCCGTCGTCTATCTTTCCGAGGCAGAGCGGTCTGAAGCCGTCAGGATCTCTCGCCGCAATAAGCTTTGTCGGCGACATAACGAGCAGCGAATACGCACCCTTTATCCTGTACATAGCTTTTTCAAGCGCCGCCTGTATAGACGGTGCTCTAAGACGTTCCTCGGTTATAGCGTATGATATGACCTCAGTATCATTTGTGCTGTGGAATATCATGCCCTTGTTTTCATATTGCTCTCTAAGTTCTCTTGCGTTAGTAAGATTTCCGTTGTGAGCGATAGCCATAGGACCCTTTATGTGACGAACAACAAGCGGCTGAGCGTTTGAAGCATTGCAGTTGCCTGTAGTCGAATATCTCACATGACCTATAGCAATGTTGCCCTTGCCGAGCCGTTCGAGAGTTTCCTTGTCAAAAACCTGATTGACAAGACCCACGTCCTTGTGATAGCTGAACACGCCGTCGTCGTTTACAACGATACCGCAGCTCTCCTGACCTCTGTGCTGTAATGCGTAAAGAGATACATAAGTCTGAGCCGCAACATCGCTTGTCTTGTTAGTATAAATGCCGAAAACGCCGCATTCTTCATGGATACCTGTTACCAATTAAATCATTCCCTTCCGTTCCAGCAGTAGGTGCAAAGCTCACAGCTTGGCAGACCCACAGCCTTTACAGTGCCTTCAAGCGACTGGAATTCAACAGAGGTAAGTTTAAGTCTTCTGCATATCTCGTCCCTGAGGAGCTTGCCACGCTCAGTGCTTGAATCGCTGTATTCTTCAATGTATTTAACTCCCTCGATACCCTCGTTCTCATCAATGATCTGTCTTGCGATAAGTTCAAGTTCCGAGGTGCTGCGTGAAAAGTTAAGATACTTGCAGCCATACATGATAGGAGGACAGGCTGATCTCATGTGGACTTCCTTTGCACCGTTCTCATAAAGAAACTCAACAGTTTCCCTCATTTGAGTTCCTCTGACGATACTGTCGTCAACGAACAGAAGCTTCTTGCCCTCGATAAGTTCGTGAACAGGTATAAGCTTCATCTTCGCAACTCTGTTTCTCATAGACTGGCTTGTTGGCATAAAGCTTCTAGGCCATGTAGGAGTGTACTTGATGAACGGTCTTGCAAAAGGTATGCCGCTTTTGTTTGCATATCCTATAGCGTGAGGAACGCCCGAATCAGGTATTCCGCAAACGAAATCAACGTCAGGAAGCCTGCCGTTTTTCATATCGTTCTCCGCCATTATCTCGCCGTTGCGTGTTCGCATAAGTTCAACGTTCACGCCCTCATAGCAAGCGGTAGGGTAGCCGTAATAAGTCCAAAGGAAAGTGCAGATCTTTTTCTTGTCTGTACCCTCGCTGAGGATATTGTAGCCGTCCTTGGTTATCTCAGTTATCTCTCCCGCCTTTAGTTCGTGACAGGTGGAGTATCCAAGCTTCTGATATGCAAATGATTCAAAAGAAAAGCAATATCCGTCAGAACGCTGTCCTATTATAATAGGAAGCCGTCCGTCCTTATCTCTGGCAACGATCATCGACTTGTCTGTCATTATTGCAAGTGACATCGTGCCTTCTATCTTGTCCTGTGCGTATCTTATGCCGTCAACAAAGCTGTCCTTCTGTGCGATCAGCGCACCGATAAGCCCTGCGGAATTGATAGCGCCGCTGCTCATTGTTTCAAAGTTTGCGCAGCCCTTTTCAAGCAGTTCGTCAGCCAGTTTAGCGGCATTTTGTATTACACCGATAGAGCACACTGCGTAAAGTCCTAACTTGGAGCGTACCATTATCGGCTGAGGATCTGTGTCGCTTATGCAGCCGATACAGATGTTTCCTCTCATTTTGTCAACGTCTTTTTCAAATTTAGTACGAAATGGTGAGTTTTCAATGCTGTGAATATTTCTCTGAAAGCCAAGCTCAGGGGAGAATGAAGTCATTCCGCCCCGCCTTGTGCCTAAGTGTGAATGATAGTCGGTCCCGAAGAAAACGTCCTGAATACAGTCATTAGCTGAAACAGCTCCGAAAAAACCGCCCATAAAAATTATTCTCCCATTACTCTCTTTATCATCTCATGGTAAGCCTCTTCAACGCCGCCCATGTCTCTTCTGAATCTGTCCTTGTCGAGCTTCTCATGTGTCTTAGAATCCCAGAAACGGCAAGTATCAGGTGAGATCTCGTCAGCAAGAAGTATCTTTCCGTGGAATCTGCCGAACTCGATCTTGAAGTCGATAAGGTCAATGCCGATGTTCTTGAAGAAGCCAAGCATGAACTCATTTACCTTGAAAGCATACTTTGTGATATCCTCGATCTCTTCCTCAGTAGCAAGACCAAGACCAAGAGCATAATACTTGTTGATGAATGGGTCGCCAAGCTCGTCGCACTTGTAGCTGAACTCAAGTGTAGGCTGCTTGAGCTTTGTGCCTTCCTCAATACCGAGCTTCTTTGAGAAGCTTCCTGCTGCAACGTTTCTTACGATAACTTCCAGCGGAACGATCTCGACCTTCTTAACAATAGTCTCTCTGTCAGAGATCTCCTCAACAAGATGAGTAGGGATACCCTCTTTTTCAAGAAGCTTGAACATATAGTTTGTCATTTTGTTATTGATAGCACCCTTGCCAACGATAGTGCCTTTCTTCTCGCCGTTGAAAGCAGTAGCGTCGTCCTTGTAATCAACGATAACAAGATCAGGGTCGTTTGTAGCGAATACTTTCTTAGCCTTGCCCTCATAGAGCTGTTCTGTCTTTACAATGTTTTCCATAGATTTATTCCTCCATAAATTTATTTACATTATTTATATGATACACCGAAAACATATCCACTGCCGTTTTAATATGTAGGGGCGAACATCGTTCGCCCGCCGACAGCAGAACTTCCCCGATATATCAAATATAACATACAGCCGAGCTATATGTCTGTATCAAAAAAATCAAAGCGCAGCAAGCTTGTCCTGTAAAGCCTTGTCCTTAGCCACAACGCCGTCTATCATATCCTGCTTAGCCTTTTCAAGCTTCTCAGCCAGACCCTCGTCAGAAAGAGCAAGCATCTGAATAGCAAGTATAGCAGCGTTCTTAGCGCCGTCAACTGCGACAGTGGCTACAGGGATACCGCTAGGCATCTGAACGGTAGCAAGCAGAGCGTCCATGCCGTCGAAGTTAGCGCCCTTGCAAGGGATACCGATAACAGGAAGCGTTGTGTGACCTGCAATAACTCCCGCAAGATGAGCCGCCATTCCGGCAGCGCAGATTATAACTCCGAAGCCGTTTTCCTTAGCCTTGTCAGCAAAATCGCTTGCAAGCGCAGGCGTTCTGTGAGCAGACATAACGTGACATTCGTAAGGAACACCATAAGCTTTAAGTTCAGCAACAGCCTTGCTGACAACAGGAAAATCGCTGTCAGAACCCATTATTACCGCAACTTTTTTCATAAATTTATACCTCCAAGTAAAACAAAAAAATTACAAATAAAAAACTGCAACAATGGCGTTGCAGTTTTAGTCAGTGCATAATTAGATTGTTAGAGTGCAAAAAATCAAGGCAGGACGCAATTATACTTAAAGACCTACCCATAAAAGAATATGTAATTGATGAAAAACAGCACATTTCAGTCATACATCTCTCCTGAATACATACAAAAAATACTGCACAATATTACCAGACAGTAAAGCGGAGCAAAACTGTCTGCGAAAGCTTTTTTTACTGATCTTCTCCATAACAGCATACAAAGCCTTACAATAATATTGTACAATATTTATAGATAAATTTCAACACATATTTATATAAAATTTATATCAATTAATCTTTGATTTATTGTGAAATTTGTCTACATTAACTTTTTGTTCAGAAAATACTTGTATCAGTGATCTGACCGTTTGACAAGCTGTTGACGAGATCACGCATTTCCTCTTTGGAGCGAATACAGTGTGCCGAGTCGATTATCTGCTGTCTTTGAAGCGGATCCAGCTTAGCAAAGTAAGCATATGCCGCAGGCACCTGAGCAAGAGCCATAGACAGCCCCAGCGGCAATTCCTGCCCGTGAGCAAAAGAGTTGTTTTTCATTTTTATCACCTCCGCATATATTATTTCCCGGGCAATAATAATAATAAACCCTTACGATCTTATATGTGATACTGCACAATTTATCACATCGTAATTTGTGCAAACAAATGATTTATCTTTTAATTTGGCAACATTTCTGCAATTGTTGCATTTTTTATGCAACAAAAGTGATGATTTTCGGGATAAGTATAAGGATATTATCCCAAATCGAATATCCTGCAAGGTAGCAGTGTATGAGGAAACATTTTGTCAACGTGAGTTAGGTGAACACGATGAGAGGTTCTGATCGCACAGAAAAGCACTTCCTGCACTTTGTTTGAAGCTTGAAAATCGAATAAAAAAACAACTGAAACACGACCCCCACGGCAACAAATCTGTAGGGGACGGCGCCCTCGACGTCCCGCCCCCTCGACGTTTCGCATTATCGTTTATCCCACAAACCTTAATAACCCCACAACGCATGGTAGGGGCGAACAGCGTTCGCCCGTTTCGTTCCCCCATTCAATTTCGTGAAAAATCCAAACCTTGCAACTCCCCAGAAACGGGCTGTCGTATTTCTGTGAGCTTGCGAACAGAAATTTCGCCAAGCCCCTACAGATATTCGGGATAGTTTATCTTGCCACAAGATCGCTCCGCTGGGTCTTTCATTACTTCATTGGAATATTATTCTTTTCCAAATCAGTTGACATTCTTTTGTTAATATGATATAATTATTTTGTTAATTTTTTGTCGATTTATCAGTTAATCTGAGGTGTATTAATAAATGGATAATCTTTCTAATATAAGTGTGATAAAAGATGTTCTCGCAAGACACAATTTCACTTTCTCCAAGGCTCTCGGTCAGAATTTCTTAGTGAATCCCTCCGTTTGCCCCAAGATAGCCGAAATGGGCAATGCAAAAAAAGGCTTCGGCATAATTGAGATAGGCACAGGCATAGGCGTTCTCACAAACGAGCTTGCCAAGCGTGCCGACAAGGTGGTGGCTATCGAAATTGACGACAGGCTTATGCCGGTCCTTGCAGAAACTCTTGCAGAATATGACAATGTGAAGATAATAAACGCCGACGTCATGGAAACTGACCTCCATAAGCTTATTGCCGAGGAATTTCAGGGCATGGACGTTGCCGTTTGTGCAAATCTACCTTACTATATAACCTCGCCCATATTAATGATGCTCCTTGAAGAACGTCTGCCTATAAAGTCTGTTACTGTCATGGTGCAGAAAGAAGCAGGCACACGTCTTTGTGCCCCTATGGGTACAAGAGATATGGGAGCAGTCACAGTGGCAATAAATTATTTTTCTGTACCGAAACTGCTTTTCAACGTATCACGAGGAAGCTTCATGCCTTCGCCTAATGTTGATAGCTGCGTGGTGAGGTTTGATATCCGTGATAAGACCCCTGAGGGCGTGACGGACGAAAAGTTCTTTTTTAAAGTCGCTAGGGGAGCATTTTCACAGCGAAGAAAGACCCTCTCAAATTCCGTATCATCATCAATGGGCATAGATAAATCTATAGTAAATCAGGCGATAGAGCAAAGCGACCTGCCTGCATCCGTCCGTCCTGAAGCTCTTTCCATGGAGCAATTCATAACCTTTTCCGAAGCCCTTAGAAAGCTTATCTAATTGTACATATTTTCGTACAACTAAACCCTGCATTTACATCTGCTTGCGTTATCCGCACATTAAATGTAGGGGAGCGGCGCAATTTCTGCAAGCAGAAATGCGACGTCCCGTTCTTCGGATATCTCAAATTAAAAATTATTACGCAAACATTGATTGTGTTTTTTCAAAAGATGTATGGGAGTGGCTTTGAGATCTGTCCGTAAATTTGGTCAGTATTTCAATTTCAAGCCCATATTGCGACACCTTTCGCTTGATAGTCCTGCTAAAATGTAATTATTACATTTTGGAAACATAGGACGTGATAAGCAATGGAAAAAATACGGCATACGGCAAAATTTCATACCTCAGGCAAAACGAATGTACTTATGGCTGTTTTATCGGCGGCAGCAGCGTTCGCAGCAAGCTTCGGAAAGATCTTAGGCTTCCCCTCGTCAATGAACGTGGCGGTGGCAGTACTTTCGGGAACTAATGTGATACCTGCTTTTTTAGGCTCTGCACTTGCATATTTTGTAAGCGGAACATTCTCAGAGGGTATCGTTCAGCTTTGTGCGATACTTGTTATAGGGGCGGTAAGGCTTGTGATGCCCTCTGCCGACCATAAGGACGACCCCGTTTTTGTGTCGCTCCTCACAACAGGAGCAATGCTTCTTTTCAGTTGTGTAATGTCGGTGGCAATGCCGTCGGATACATATACGGCTTCACTGCGAATGATAAGCTCGCTCATGTGTGGCTGTGTTGTTTTTATTGCACTGACCGTAAAACGTCAAAGAAACCGAAGCGGTGTTTTTGACCTCACAGGAATAAACGGAGTTTTCACAGCTATACTTTATATTATGTTTATCTCGACCATCACTGCCGCACCGCTCCATGTGGTGAATCTGGGCAGGATAGCAGGCACTTTGTGTATGCTTATGGCAGTGAGAAAGTATAGAAATATAGGCGGTGCAGTTGTTGGCGCATTGACAACCTGCGGTGTGCTCCTTTGTACTCCGTCACTTGCTAGAAATACACTTTTGCTTGCCACGTCAGGACTTATCTGCGGAGCTTTTCTGCAATTCGGCTCTCTTGTGATAGTGCTTGTTTTCCTTGCGGTTTCACTTGTGAGCCTTGTGGCAATGGGCGTGAACGGTGATACATTTTCAATGTTTGCTGATTTGCTTATAGGCTCTGTGCTTTTTATTGCCCTGCCTGTTCCTGTGATAAAAAGGGTGGCGAAAAAGGTGGTGGGAGTGAAAAATTCCGTTGACCTTGTAGGGCAGACCACTTCTTCAAAGCTCAATATGGCTTCGAGAACTCTGGGCGGTATCAGAGGTCAGCTTACAATGGTCACTGCGGCGATAGATAAACGCTCAAAGGAAGCTACACTGTCAAAGCGTGTACGATCTGTTGTTTGTACCGATTGCGATATGTACTCAGTGTGCAGTAAGCGTTGTGTACAGCTTGATGACAGCTTTTCAAAGCTTGAAAGCATAGTTTGTACATATAATAACCTCAGCCTTGACGACGTTGAAAAGCATTTGGGTGGCTGTGTGAGAAAGTCGCTTCTTTGCAAAAGCTTCAATGAATTGTATACCGACTTTGTGGCAGAACGTGCCGACAGCATGAGAGTTCGTGAAATGCGTGAGTTTTTAAGCGAACAGCTTTCCTCCATGGAGGATATCTTATCTGACCTTTCGTTCCGAGCAGGTCAGGTGAGAAGCGTTGATTCTCAGCTTTCAGCAAGAGTAAGGGAGCATTTCTCAAACCTTGGCTATCCAAATGTGAAAGCCTGCGTTTACATAGACGAAAACCTTTGTCAGCGTGTGGACGTTTTTATAACTGCGCAGTTCAGGGGCGACCTTGTAAGGCTCACAGCAACGCTTTCAGAAATGATAGATTATGACCTTGATATGCCTGTGATAGTCAAGGTGGATAATATAACCAGAATGTCCTTTGCGGAAATACCGAAATTCACAGTTGATATAAAAAGCTTTTCAGCTTCGTCAAGCGGAGAATATTCAGGGGACAGCTTTGAAGTCTTTGATTCAAGCGTAAACGAAAAGTATATCGTCCTTTCAGACGGCATGGGAACAGGAAAAAGAGCAAGACTGGATTCATTGTTTTCCGTAAGTCTTGTTACAAGGCTCATACGATCGGGAATGTCTATGCAGACAGCCCATAGGCTTATAAATTCCATGCTCAGAGTCAAGGGCTGGGAGGAATCTTTTGCGACTCTTGATATAATGCGGCTGGAGCTTAATGGCGGAACGGTGCAGTTTCTGAAATCGGGTGCGGCGCAAAGCTTTCTTTTCCGTGACGGCGGTCTTAAAGCTATCGGCGGACAGGCTTTTCCAGCTGGGATACTTGCGGAGTGTACTCCTGATGTGAGCGAGCTTAAGCTCTTTGACGGGGACGTTCTGCTTATGACCTCAGACGGTGTCGAGGACGCTACAGCACGAGAGATACTCCGCTGTAACGGAATGAACGCTCATGAGATAGTCACGGCGCTTGGCGCAAAGGCGCTTGCTCAGCGAACAGGAGGCAGGCGTGACGATATAACTATTATTGCCGCAAAAATTTTCCTTCGTGACGAGAATGAAAAATGAATGTAAATGACTTGGCCGACTTTTGCCTGTGATTTTTACTTTTGTATACTTTGACTTTACTTTTTCTATGTTATTATATAAAATCTATTGTGCAAAATATATAAAATCGTCTGTTGAAATATGTGCGAATACGAGAATAACTACTAAAACTATTGCAAATTTGTTCAAAAAAGATTAAAATATAAATATGAAACACCGAAATTATTCAGCGGTTTTCACAAAAAGACAAGGGAGGCTGAATTATGATAGATATTATTCCAAAGGATTATGAACTGCCGCTCTATCTTTTCCACAATGGCACAAACTGCGAAACATATAAGTTTCTTGGCTGCCATAAGGGAGAGAAAGACGGCGTAGAAGGATATTATTTCAGAGTCTGGGCAGCACACGCTGAGGGCATTTCTGTTGTGGGAGATTTCAATGACTGGGACGAAAATGCTACTCCAATGGAGAAGATAGACGACTCAGAGGTGTGGGAGGCTTTTGTTACAGGGCTTAAGACTTATGATACATATAAATACTGTATCCACGGCTGTGACGGCAAGACCCATTATAAGGCTGATCCGTACGGCACACACATGGAGGTCGCTCCGAACACCGGCTCAAAGGTTTTCGATATAGACGATTATCTTTGGAGCGATAAAAAGTGGATGACCGAGAAGAAGTCTAAGGATATCTACAATTGTCCTATGAATATCTATGAGGTACATCTCAATTCATGGAAGGCTTGTCCTGACGGAAAATATTTCTCATATGTTAGATTTGCAGATACTATAATCCCTTATATAAAGGAAATGGGCTATACTCATATCGAGCTTATGCCGCTGGCGGAATATCCTTTTGACGGCTCTTGGGGCTATCAGGGTATCGGCTATTTTGCGCCGACTTCACGTTTCGGAACGCCTTATGACTTCATGAAAATGATAGACCTTTTCCATTTGGCGGGAATAGGCGTTATCCTTGATTGGGTGCCTGCACATTTTCCAAGGGACGAGGCTGGACTGTTCGAGTTTGACGGAGGCCCGTCATATGAATACTCTGACCCGAAAAAGGCAGATCATCTCACCTGGGGAACGAGAGTTTTCGATTATTCAAAGGGTGAGGTAAAGTCATTCCTTATCTCAAACGCTCTTTACTGGATAGAAAAATATCACGTTGACGGTCTGAGAGTTGACGCTGTTGCGTCTATGCTTTATCTTGACTATGACAGACGTGACGGAGAGTGGACGCCTAACAAGTTCGGTGGCAAGGAAAATCTTGAAGCTGTTCAGTTCTTCAAGGATCTTAATACCGCTGTGTTCGGAAGAAACCCTAATACCCTTATGATAGCCGAAGAGTCAACTTCATGGCCTATGGTAACAAAGCCTGCAAGCGACGGCGGTCTTGGCTTCAACTTCAAGTGGAACATGGGCTGGATGAACGATATGCTCAAATATATGGCTCTTGACCCTATTGACAGAGCTTTTCATCATGATATGCTCACGTTCTCATTCTTCTATGCTTTCTCTGAAAACTTTATTTTGCCTATCTCTCATGACGAGGTAGTGCATGGTAAGGCTTCATTGGTAAATAAAATGTATGGTGGAGATATCGACAATAAGTTCAGGCAGTGCAAGCTGTTCATGGCTTATATGATGGCTCACCCAGGTAAGAAACTTCTGTTCATGGGTGCTGATTTTGCTCAGTTCAGAGAGTGGGATTACGAGAATGGTCTGGAATGGTTCATGGTGGACGAATATGAGAACCACCGCAATTATCTGAACTACTCCAAGAACCTCAATCACTTCTATCTTGACCACCCTCAGTTCTGGGAGAGAGATTTCTCTTGGGAGGGCTTTAGCTGGATATCAAATGACGATTTCAAGCAGAGTATCATCATCTTCAGACGTTTTGACAAAAACGGCGGAGAGGTCATCGTTGTGTGCAACTTCGTTCCTGTGGAAAGAAAGTCATACTGCTTTGGCGTTCCTTACTGGGGCAGCTATACAGAGGTGTTCAACTCGTCTTCTGTTGACGGATCCCCTTGCACTAACGGTACTGTCAAGGCTGTTGATGAGAAGATGCACGGCTTTGATCAGTCTGTTTGTATCGACATTCCTGCGTTCTCCTGTATGTATTTCACGGTGAAGAAAGAGGAAAGACCTGTGCCTGAGAAAAAGGCAGAGAATAAGAAAAAGACAAAGACGGCGGCTAAGAAAACTGCTGTCAAGAAAGCCGCTAAGGCGAAAACAACTAAGAAGTCCACAGCTAAAAAGGCTGAGTAATATAGACTTAATAAAAATTGGTGGGTGAATTAATTATGTTCAACAAAAAAGAATGTGTTGCAATGCTGCTGGCAGGCGGTCAGGGAAGCAGATTGTATGCCCTGACACAGAGCGTTGCAAAACCGGCAGTACCTTTCGGTGCTAAGTATCGTATCATTGATTTCCCTCTCTCGAACTGTATCAATTCAGGTATCGACACAGTGGGCGTGCTGACACAGTATCAGCCATTGGTACTCAATGAGTACATTGGAAACGGTCAGCCTTGGGATCTTGACAGAATACACGGAGGCGTTCATGTGCTTCCTCCTTATCAGACAGCTTCAGGCGCTGACTGGTATTCGGGTACTGCAAACGCTATTTATCAGAATATCGCTTTTGTAGACAGATATGACCCTGAGTATGTTGTTGTTCTTTCAGGCGACCATATCTACAAAATGGATTACAACAAGATGCTTGAATATCACAAGGCTAAGAACGCTGACGCTACTATCGCTGTTCTGGACGTTCCAAAGGAAGAGGCTTCACGTTTCGGCATTATGATAACAGATGATGAGGACAACATCATAGACTTCGAGGAGAAGCCAAAGAATCCTCGTTCAACTCTTGCTTCAATGGGTATCTACATATTCACTTGGAAGAAGCTGAAAGCTTATCTTATCGCTAATGAGAACGACAAGGAAGCTTCAAAGGACTTCGGCAAGAACATTATCCCTGACATGAGAGAAGCAGGCGAGAAGCTTGTGGCTTATCGTTTTGACGGCTACTGGAAGGACGTTGGAACTATCGACTCTCTTTGGGAAGCAAATATGGACCTTATCAATCCTAACATTCCTATCGATCTTTATGACACAAGCTGGAAGATATACTCAAGAAACCCTGTTATGCCACCTCAGAGCATAGGAAAGAACGCTCAGGTACAGAACTCTATGGTAACAGAGGGCTGCGTTATCGACGGCTCTGTAGAGTTCTCAATGATCTCTGACGGCGTTACTGTTGAGGAGGGCGCTGAGATACTGGATTCTATCCTTATGCCTGGCGCAGTTGTCAAGAAGGGTGCAAAGGTCGAGTATGCTATCGTTGGCGAGAACACTGTTATCGGTGAGAACGCTCAGATCGGTGCAAGACCTGAAACTATCGAGGACAAGGACTCATGGGGCGTTGCTGTAGTGGGCAATAATCTGACCGTTTCTGACGGCAGTGTTGTTGCACCAAAGGCAATAATTTACGAGAATATCTAAGAAAGGACCGAGTAAACATGGATGTAAATATGGGTAACGTACTGGGTCTTGTTTTCGCTAATATGCACGACACGACTCTTGGCGACATGACAAAGAACAGAACTATGGGTTCTGTAATGTTCGGCGGAAGATACCGCCTTATCGACTTCCCACTGTCTAACATGGTAAACAGCGGCATAAGCGAGGTCGGTGTTATAACAAAATCTAACTATCAGTCACTTCTGGATCACCTCGGCTCTGCAAGAGAGTGGGATCTGGCCAGAAAAAAGGGCGGACTTTACATTCTGCCTCCATTCGGCAACGTTGAAAGCACTCTTTACAGAGGCAGGATCGAGGCTCTGTATGGTGCGATGAGCTTTATCAAGCACTCAAGAGCTAAATATGTTATCCTTTCAGACTGCGACGTTGTAACTAATATTGATTACAAGCCTATCGTTGCGGCTCACATCGAGAGCGGTGCAGATATTACTGCTGTTGCACATACTGGCGTTTACAGCTCTGAGGATATAAAGACTTCAACTGTATTCAACGTTGACGCTGACAAGAACGTGACCTCTGTTCTTATCAATCCTGACATCAGCGGCACTTGCACAACGAGCCTTAATGTGTTCGTTATGTCAATGGATTTCCTTATTGAAACTGTTAATGACGCAATGGCAAGAGGAAATGTAAGCTTTGAGAGAAATATTCTTCAGGAGAAGTGCAGAGAGCTTAAGATAAAGATCTACGAGTATGATAACTATTTCAGCAAGCTCAACAGCCCTGAAAGCTACTTTAAGTCAAACATGGCTCTGCTTGAACCTGAGAATGCACGCAAGCTGTTCGTTCCAAAGCGTTCTATCTACACAAAGGTAAGCGACAACGCTCCTGTTAAGTACGATCTGGACAGCAAGGTATCAAATTCTCTTATTGCTGACGGCTGTATCATAGAGGGCGAGGTAGAGAACTCTGTACTCTTCAGAGGCGTTAAGGTAGGCAAGGGTGCAAAGGTCAAGAACTGTATCCTTATGCAGGGCACTGTTGTTGGTGACAATGCTGAGCTTAACTATCTTATCACAGACAAGAACGTTTCTATCTGTGAAAACCATATCCTTACAAGCTCACCACAGTATCCTATGTATGTAGGAAAGGGAGCTTCTGTATAAAAAGGTCGCAATGACTTAGGAAAGAGGGTTCGGATATGAACATACTTTATACTGCAAGTGAGGCTTTGCCTTTTATTGCTTCAGGTGGATTGGCTGATGTTGCAGGCTCACTGCCTGCGGCTATCAATGCCGAGGGTCACGATTGCAGAGTCGTGATACCTTATTACAGCTCCATCAGGCAGGAGCTTAAGGACAAGCTGACATATGTTACGAATTTCACTGTGCCGGTGGCATGGAGAAATCAATACTGCGGCGTTTTTACAGGCGTTGTGAACGGAGTGACTTATTATCTTTTGGACAATGAGTATTACTTCCAGAGAAACGGTCTGTATGGCTTTTATGATGACGCTGAGAGATTTATATTCTTCTCAAGGGCAGTTCTCGAGCTGCTGAGATACATCGACTTTAAGCCAAATGTTATAAACGCCAATGACTGGCAGACGGCACTTGTTCCTGTTTATTATGATATTTTCTACCGCTATCAGCAGGGTTATGAGGATATCAAGACGGTATTTACCATACACAATATTCAGTATCAGGGACAATATGGCTTAGAACTTATCAACGACATAATGGGCATTCCGCTTTATCATACGGATCTGCTTTCATATGACGGTGATGTGAACTTTATGAAGGCTGCTATTGAAACGGCTGACAAGGTGACGACAGTTTCGCCAAGCTATGCTTGGGAGATACTTGATCCATGGTATTCACATGGTCTTGACAGGGAGCTTGTTAACAAGCAATACAAGCTTTGCGGAATACTTAATGGTATAGATCAGAAGATCTATGATCCTGCAACTGATCCTGTTATTGCTAAGAATTATAGTTTGAATGACAAGACGGGCAAGGCTGTTTGCAAGCACGCTTTGCTCAGCGAGCTTGGCATGGCACATGGAAAAGAGCCTGTTATCGGTATCGTAACGAGATTCGTTTCACACAAGGGTCTTGACCTTATCAAGTATGTGTTTGAGGACATCATCAGACTTGGCTGCAAGTTTGCTATTCTTGGTTCGGGCGAGAAGATATACGAGGACTTTTTCAGCGAAATGCATTATCGTTATCCTGACAGAGTGGGTCTGACCATTGGTTTTGTGCCTGAGCTGTCAAAGAAGATATACGCTGGTGCGGATATGTTCCTTATGCCGTCGCAGAGCGAGCCTTGCGGTTTGGCTCAGATGATCGCTCTGAGATATGGTACTATACCTATCGTAAGAGAGACAGGCGGTTTGAGAGACAGTATCCATGACGCAGGCGACAAGAGTGGAAACGGCTTTACTTTCAAGTCTTACAACGCACATGATATGCTTGACGCTGTTGTTAGAGCCAGGGCATATTATGATGACAAGATGAAGTGGGGCAGGCTTGTGAACACTGCACTCAAGCAGGATTTCAGTTGGACAAAGTCCGCCAAGGATTACATTGCACTTTACAACGACATTCACTAAACACCAATATCCGTTTATTTTGCCTGATAAACGGGAAAGACCGTCCCTTATCTTAGGGGCGGTCTTTTTGCATTTATATAAGAGTACGATCAATTGTACATTTATTTAGGAATTTGTCAACAAACTGAAAGCGGACAGGTGTGTGCCTGTCCGCTTTGGTTTAATGCTGTTTTGTTCGCATTGCTTTCGCTTTTTCTTTCATTTTCTGACCCAAATAAGAGCCTATTTCCAACATTGCGGTGTATTTGTCGATACACACGATAACGTAAGATTCAGCGTATTTTGGGAATTTCAGGGTCAGCGGCCACATATGCTTGACTATCATATCCTCCTCACGCTTGCCTATCTCAAAATGCTGTTTCGCATTGTTGAGTGCGACCTTTGGGTGGGTCATTCCGTGAGGCATTTCGCCTTTTTTCTTCTCACGATCCCGCCAATCATAAAGAAACAGATCGTGAAGCAGACCTGCTCTTGCTGCGGATCTTGAATTTAGTCCCAATTTTCTGCAAACGAGATAGTTATAGTAGGATACATTGATGCAATGCTGATAGCAAGTCGTACTATAGTGATGACGAAAATTTTTCATTTCGTTTACAACATCGCTGTCAAGCAGGTCCTTTACAAACTCAAAATACTCCTTTGCTTCCTCGGAATTTTCAATGGAATATCTTGAACCGAAAGCCTTTGACATTTGCATGACCTCTTTTCGATAACTTATATGCAGGCGGCAATTTTGCTGCCCTTTTTACGGTTGGTGACTAATGTTTACCCCATAAGTTACCCCATTCAAGTTTGTTTTACCAAACTTACATTAACATTATAAACTTTTTTGTTCAAAATGTCAATAGGGAATGTATAACAATTTTATTACAAAAATATCGGGCTGTCTGTGTTAGCATGACAGTCCGATAAAAAATTGCATATCAGTAATATTTTTCGTCATAAAATTTTGGGATAAAATCTTTGGCGGCGGATGTGCGGCTTTGGACAAAACCCTCAAAACCGTATTTGTTCACGGCGTCAATGACGGTGTTATACTCGAAAGTTGATGTCTTACGGCAAAGCTCTTTGTAGTCAAAGGCTTTATACACGGGGGTGAACTGGCTCATAAGACTTATCATTATTTCGTCTTTGGCAAAATTTTTGCCTAGCCACTCCATAAGCTTTATGGAGTCTTTACGGTGGGTAGGGAGGACAAGGTGGCGGACTATTGTGCCGCTCTGCATTATGCCCTTTTCGTCAAAGGTTGGCTTGCCTGAAAGCTCCGCCATTTTATGTATTGAAGCAGCGGCGTTTTCAAAATAGTCTGCGGCTTTGGAATATTTATCCGAAAGTGTAGGATCAAAATATTTAAGATCGGGTAGAAATATCTGCACATATCCACGAAGAAGCTCCAGCGTTTGGGGCTTTTCATAACCGCCGCTGTTATAGACCACGGGGATAGTGAGCTTATCTTTACAGAGGTCGAGCGCTTTGATTATTTGCGGAACGAAATGGGTGGGATTAACGAGGTTTATGTTGTTTGCGCCCATTGATTGAAGCCGCAGAAAAGTGTCTGCAAGTTCTTGTTCGGTAAGTTCAAAGCCTTTGCCCTCAGCGGATATTTCGTAGTTCTGGCAGAAACAGCATTTCAGGCAACAGCCTGAGAAAAACACTGTGCCTGAGCCTTCTGCGCCACTGATACAAGGTTCTTCCCACATATGAAGCTCGGCTCGGGCTATCCTTACTTTGGCAGTTTCACCGCAGAAGCCTTTATGCTCGTATCGGTTCACTTTGCACTCTCTTGGGCAGAGGGTACAGCGTTTAAGGATATCGTTCATGCTGCTGTGTCAACTCCGCTTATTTTGGTGTAGGAGTCAGAGGATAAGTCGCCTGATGAGTCTGTGTTTTCGTCAAGCGGGATATTGAACTGGAATGAATCTGTTATAAAATCGTCATTCTGGAAGCAGGCTGTGAACGTGGTGCGCTTTGAATCGGCTGGGACAAGGAACTTGATCGTATAGGTCATATCGTCTTCGTAGTCGCTTTCACCGGGGAAGAAGTTGTTTGAGAAAAACGAATTATCGTTTTCGTCATAGGCGGTGTTGTAGGCAAAGGTGAATTTTACCTGTCTGTTGCTATCGCTGATATTAATATCAAGGTCGAGGTCTATTTCCCATACTGTGTCACCGCTTATAATACCGCCTGAAAGGGAGTTTCTTTCCTCATCGGTCAGGTCGCTTACTTTACGTTCGGTGAGAGTATAGCCTTGATATTGAACGCTGTAGGTACCATCCTCAGCGTCTTGCGCTACATAGAGGTTGGAATGGTCGGTGTAGTCATCATCGGCTTCACTATAGGTATCGTCATGATCGTAGTCATAGTCATAGTCGTCATATCTGTCGGAGATGAGCTTGCTTGAAAAAAAGCTAAAAAGTGTGGGGATAACGGACATGAGGATAATGATGATAACAACGGCTGTGACGCAGCCTTTGCCGCCATTCTTTTTGTTAGAGTGGTTTATGTTCGTGGCGTTGAAGCTATAGGAGCTGTTGTTTGGGCGGTTATAGCTTGTACGCTGTTGGCTGTAGTTATTGAGGGCGGCAAGCTTTTCGGCTCTTGAATTTGAATAGCTCGGGGGAGGGGTCGGGTTTTTAGGTGGGGTATAGGTGCTTTGGAAATTCTCGTCCCTTGCTTCCTCTTTACGTTCCTCGGAAACGAAATCGTTCTTTTCTTCTTTGAAAGTGTCATTTTCAGACTGGCCGAACCAGCCGTCCTGCTCGTTATCGGCACGGAGATCATGAGAGTGCAGGTCATCTGAAAAGCTGTTACAGCTTATATCCTCGTCACGGGCTGTGAAGCACTCAGGACAAATTATCTCATCATCGCTTTTAAAGCGGTATCCGCAAATTCTGCATTTATTTCTGCTCAATTATTTCACCTCATTAATATACAAATTCCCAGCCCTGTTTTACAGGCTGACAAACGCACTTATAGCTCCAGCCTGACAGCTTTTCTGCGGCTGTTTGTGCGGAAGCGATATCGGGGAAAACTCCAAAAACGGCTGAGCCGCTTCCTGTCATAAGTGCGGAGAGAGCTCCGCTGTTTTTAAGCTCATGCACTGCATGAGCTATCTCCTCACGGTCGGCGGCATATTCCAGCACATTGAAAAGGTTTGAGCATATGCCGAAAAGCTTTCCGCCGCCGATATATCTCAGCAGGACGTCCATATTACAGCGTTTTGGGTTTGAAATGCTGTCATACTTTTTGAAAGCTTCGGGGGTGGAGATACCCACGCTGGGTTTTATTATTACGAAAGCACAATCGGGTGAGGGCAGATTGCTCATTATTTCGCCAACGCCCTGACAGAGCCTTGTGCCGCCTGTAATACAGAAAGGCACGTCTGCGCCCAGAGCCACGCCTATGGAGCAGAGCTGTTCATCGGTGAGCCTTGTATCAAACATGAAGTCCAAGGCTCGAAGGGTAGCGGCGGCGTCTGCACTTCCTCCGCCCATGCCGGCTTGTGAGGGGAGGTTTTTCTCCACGTTCACTGTTATTTTACAGCCGAAGTCAATATGGGTAAAGTCGGCAAAGGCATGGTAGGCTTTGGTGATGATATTATCCTCGCCCTTTGGAAAGCTGTCAAGTTTGCAGGTAAGCTCTATGCCCTCGCCCTCAGAGAGTGTGAAGTCCAAGAGGTCGAAGCAGGACACTGACTGCATGACAGTATTTAGCATATGGTAGCCGTCATCACGTTTACCAACGATATCCAATGCAAGATTTATTTTTCCGTAGGCTTTTATTTTTAAATTACTGCACGTTACCATTTTTGATATCCTCTAAAAATTCTCCGATACGTTTGATAGCCTCTCTCAGGTGGTTAAGGGAATAGGCGTAGGAGACACGCACATAGCCCTCTCCGCACTCGCCGAAAGCATCTCCCGGCACGACGGCTACCTTTTTGGTGTACACAAGTTTTTCGCAGAAGTCGGTGCTTGTCATGCCTGTGCTTTTGATACAAGGGAAAACATAGAATGCGCCTTGTGGTGCAAAGCATTTAAGACCAAGCTTATTGAAAGAATCCACCACAAAGCGACGGCGGATATTATACTCGTTACGCATGGCATCTATATCCTTCTGACAACTGTGCATGGCAACGATAGCGGCATACTGGCTGACAGTAGGGGAGGACATGATAGCATACTGATGAAGCTTGAGCATTTGGGACACTATCTCTTTTGGTCCGCCAAGGAAGCCAAGCCGCCAGCCTGTCATTGCAAAGCTTTTGGAAAAGCCGTTTATGACGATAGTACGCTCACGCATACCCTCTATTTCTGCGATAGAGCAATGCTTGCCTGAATATGTAAGCTCGGAATATATCTCGTCTGAGGCTATCATGATATTGGTATCTTTAAGCACCTTTGCGATAGCTTCAAGATCTTCACGGCGCATTATCGCACCTGTTGGGTTATTAGGATAGGGCAGGACAAGGAGCTTGGTTTTGTCGGTTATTTTTTCACGAAGCTCGTCTGCTGTAAGTCGGAACTCGTTTTCTTCCTTTGTTTCTATGACCACGGGAACGCCGCCGCATAGGGAGACGATAGGACGATAGCAGACAAAGGACGGCTCGACTATAAGGACTTCATCACCGGGTTGGATAAGGCATCTTATGGTAAGGTCGATAGCTTCAGAGCCGCCAACAGTGACGATTATTTCCTTATTAGGGTCATAGCTTGTGTGGATAGTACGCTGAAAATACTTGGCTATCTCTTCACGGAGAGCAATCAGACCTGCGTTTGCGGTATAGCAGGTCTTGCCTTTTTCCAAAGTTGAGATAGCCTCCTGACGTATCAGCCACGGGGTCTTGAAGTCAGGCTCGCCAACGCCAAGGGAGATAACGCCCTCCAGCTGCTGTGCGATATCGAAAAATTTTCTGATACCTGAGGGCTTCATTTCCTTTATGGCAGGGCAAAGCACTTTATTATAATCTATCATGGGGAGATCAAACCTCTTTCGTCTTTATCATCTGTGCTTATCATGATGCCGTTGTCTTTATAGACCTTTAGCACGAAGTGTGTGGCGGTGGACTGGACAGCGTCGATAGTTGCAAGTCTTTGGGAAACAAACTGTGAGATATCCCTGATGTTTGCACCGTTCACGGCAACGATTATATCATAAGCACCTGACATAAGGCGGACGGACTCCACCTGCTCATAGCTTGCGATCTGGTTTGCTATCTCGTCAAAGCCTGACTGTGACTGTGGGGTGACTTTAAGTTCTATAAGAGCGAAAACTGAATTAGGGTCATAGGCACTTTCGTCAACGATCGCGGAATAGCCCTTTATTACGCCATCTGCTTCAAGCTTGGCGATATCTGCTGCCACCTGTTCTTCTGACTTATCGAGAAGAACGGCAAGCTCGCTGTTTGTGATACGGGCGTTGTTTTTCAGTAATTTTATAAGCTGATCCATAAATAAGCCTCCTTTAAGATTTACAAATATACATTATATATTATAACATATTATCTGTATGAACGCAAGTATTGTGATGTAAGAAGTGAGTAATTTATCTGTCAGAATAGACAAAGGGGAGGGGGTGGGGTTAGGCAGGGTAACAAATTTTGGGGTGCGGGGTTGTTTGGGGTGGGGAGATGTGGTATACTTTAGGTCTGCGTTGCTTATATGAGATCAGGAATTGGAGGAAGAATGAAAAGAATAATGGTAATAGGCTGCTCGGGGTCGGGAAAATCAACTTTTGCGTTAGAACTTGGGAGAATAACAGGAATAGAAGTCACACACCTTGATAGGCTTAATTGGAGAGCAGGCTGGAAAGAGGTCAGCCGCAATGAATTTGACAGACAGCTTGACGAGGTGCTTAAAAAGGATAGCTGGATAATTGACGGAAATTATTCAAGGACAATGGAGAAACGTTTGGAAAAGGCTCAAGTCGTTTTCAGATTTAGGCTCAGTACAGCAGCTTGTTTATACGGATATTTTTCACGTTTGATAAAGGGCAAATTGGGAAAGAAACGCATTGATATGGCAGAGGGGTGCAGCGAGAGATTTGATTTGGACTTTGTAAGGTTTATAGCAGGCTTTGAAAATGATAATGCAAAGAGGACTGAAAAACTTCTTGAGAAATACCCTCATGTAAAGGTGATACGCTTTAATTCAAGGCGGCAGGCGGAGAAATTTCTTAAAGGGTCGCAGGAGTATTACGACAAAAAGTTATAAGATGTGAAAAAATATGTGGCGGCTGCAAGGTTTTGGGGCTGTGATGCGTTTTATATATGAAACCAAATAAAAGTGCTGTTATCCCCTTTGGCGGCACTTTGCAAGGGGTGGTTTGATGAAAGAGAAAAATATCGGGGTGGCTTATGAGATGTATTTTGACATGGTATACCGCATTTGCTATTTATACATGAATGGCTGCGGGGCGGACAGTGAGGACGCTTGTCAGCAGGTGTTTTTGAAATACATGGAACATGGCGGAGGCTTTGACAGCGGCGAGCACGAAAAGGCTTGGCTCATCGTGACGGCACAGAACACTTGCAAAAGTATGCTCAGGCGTGTTTATCGCAGGCACATCAGCTTATCTGAGGCGGAAAACGTTATGGTGGAGGACAAGGCTGACGGGATAATGGAGGAGATCTTAAAACTGCCGGAAAAAGAGAAAACGGCTATTTATCTTCACTATTACGAGGGCTACTCGGGGGCTGAGATAGCGAGGCTTTTAAAGTGCAGGGAGTCAACGGTATTTTCATATCTTCACAGAGGACGAAAGAGGCTTAAAAAGCGATTGGAGGAACAGCTATGACTGACAGAGAATTTGAGAATATCATAAAAGAAAAATTCAGTGCTGTGAAATGCTCCGACGTTGGAAAGAAACGCATTTTTGACGCTTTGAAGGGGGCGGACGATATGAATGAGAAAACAGGACGGAATGTATTTAATGAAAAGACAGGTGAGATACAAGAGATAAAGGCGGCTAGGGTCAGCAGGAAGAGAAGTTTTGCGGCGGTGGCTGCGGCGGTGGTGCTTTGCATTGGCGGCGGAGCTTTTATGCTCAGGTCGGGGATAGATAGTGATGTGGGGACTGCGGTGGACGGAAGTTCAAATGACGTGAGGCTTGCTACAGACGACAGTTCAAATGCTATTGCAGAGGTGGAGCAGACGGAGATATACAAGGAAAATTACGATTATCTCAGCAGGTTTTACAGCGACAGGGGCTATGACATAAGTGCCCTCGGTGAACAGCTGACGGTGTTTGACACGGCGGTGGGATATGCTTATGACACTGAACATTTTGATGTGCGTGTGGCCGGAGTGATAGATCATGACCCGTTTGCTACTGTGGCGGTGGTGTTTATACCGAAAAACGGGGAGCTTGAGGGTGCAGATGATAAAGAACTGACGGTGGATTTTAACTCGCCATACCGTGACGCACCTGATTATTTTTCAGATGATTGGTATGATACGGCGTGGGGCAATGCTTACAACTATGGCGATCATGCTATTGCTTTTCTGAGCTGTTCATTCCTTTACACAGATGATAAGGGCAATATGGTAGACCGATATGTGGAAGATACACATTATGATGTTTATGCCACAAGTTTTCGTGTTGGTGAAAAGGAATATGAGCTTAATTATTCCGCTGATCTGACCTTATACGGCGAGGGTGAGTATACAGGCACAACGATCGAAAATGGCAAGACGAGTTGGTACACCTGCGGTGTTGAGCCTTTTGAATTGGATATACAGGAGGTCAGCTTTAACGCATCGGGGCTGAACTTTACCTTTAGCTCTAAGGCGGATATTGACACGCTGAGAAAGGCACTTGACCCTGATGTCATACTATTTGATGAGGCTGACAGAAAGTCTTGGTTTAAGGATTATGACCCGGACAAGAACTATGAGCCTGTTAAGCTGACGGGTTCGGACGGCAGCGACATTGCTTTTGTTCACACGATTTTTGGTATCATGGACAACGATGACGGCACATACACGGCATATTATGACACGGCACAGTCGCCTGTTGACTACAGCAATGTTCAGGATATCATGATATGCAACTTGAAGGTCGGTTCTGTGGGAGATAGTTATCCGAGCGGTGAATCTGCTGTGGAATGTGACGTTCAGCCATATTATATTTATCACTGGTATGGTCAAGAGCCTAATGAGATATCGAACCCTGAAACTATAGAACTTATAGACCAGTGGATAGACAAGGCTAAGGCGGTTTGTGAGGATTATCCTTATATTGAGGGATTGGAATATGGCGGTGCAGACGCTTACGGCATTTCTACTGAAAAAGTAGAGGCCGGCAAGGCACATGATTCTATATGCATAATAGATATTTCACAATACTCATGGGGAGACGCTGACGGCAGGGAAGTTCACAATTTCTCTTTCACCGATGAGGACGGCGAAACTAAAAGATACGAGCTGCCGCAGGAGATGATAGGGGAGATAATGGGACTTATCGCTGAGGCTGATTCGGTGAGCCATGATGTTGGGTAAAATTTGATGCTGTGTGGGCGAACGGGCGAACGATGTTCGCCCCTACAATTTGCGTAAATGCATTATTCGTATGTAGGGGCGACCTGAGGTCGCCCGTTGGTTTGATACTTTTGCGACAGATCGGGCTGTACAGTTATTTGGACTGTGCAGCTTTTTATGTGTGAGGGGTGTGAAAATTGGGGCGGCGGTATTGAAATTATTATTTTGTTGTGATATAATTGTACTAACTAGAACTGTGTAAATTCAGGAAGGATCTTTATGAGTATAAACAGCAATGAGGGCAATGATTTTTGCAACAGATATAATGAGGTGCTGAAAAGCGATAAGAAAAAAATGATCGCTGCGGCTGCAGCTTGCACTATCGTTATGGGAGCAGGCTTTGGCGGGTATTTATACTACGGCGCTTATTATGCTTCGGGCTGGCACACCCATGACGGCTCGACTTATTATATTGTCAAGGAGACTGGCGAAAAGGCGCTTGGCTATCAGATAATAGACAACACCTGCTATCTTTTTGACGACAAGGGAAACGCTATGGCTGACGGCTGGCATAAGTATCGTGGGGACACTTACTATGTCAAGGACGGCGTTGTTCAGCGTGGAAAATTGAAAATAAAGGGAGAGGAATACTATTTCTCTGAGGAGTCGGGCATTTTCAGGACGGGTCTTTGCGAGATAAACGGCGGTGAATACTACTTTGACGATCACGGCTTCCCTGACACGGGTTTTGACAGCGACGGCGGTTATTACTATGACGAGAGCGGCAAGCGTGTGACAGGCTGGGCAAAGATAAACAATGTTCAGTATTATTTTCTCAAGAGCGGTGAGATGGCTAAGGGCTTTGTTGAGATAGAGGGCAAGATATACTATTTTGATGATGACGACGGTCACATGGCCACAGGCTGGCAGGACATTGACGGAAAGAAGTATTATTTTTCTGAGAGCGGTGCTGTTCACAAGGGCTGGATGGAGCTTGAAAAGAAGTATTATTATTCTGACGAAGCTACAGGGGCTTGCGCTCAGGGCTTTGCGGAGATAGACGGTGAGAGCTATTATTTCAATGATAGCTGTGAAATGGTCAAGGGCTGGATAACAATTGACAAGAACAGATATCATTTTGCTGATGACGGTAAAATGACTAAGGGCTGGTATGAAGAACCGCCTGAGAAGTATTATTTCAAGGGCGACGGCTCGGCAGGCAAGGGCTTTACCAAGATCAAGGACAAGTATTATTACTTTGATAAGAAAAATCGCCTCCTCTCCGGCTGGAACGAGATAGGCGGAAATGTTTATTACTTCGGCAGAGGCGGTGTTGTGGCTGACGGCTGGGAGGATATTGACGAAGATACTTACTATTTTGACAAAAAGACCCATGTGGCGGCAACAGGCTGGACGAATACGGATCAGTACACTGATGATGAGAAAAAGAAAATAAAAGAGTTCAAATCCAATGTTTCAAAGCTTGTGAAGTTTGAGAAGGACGATTACAAAAAGGACGAGAAGCCTGACGAAAAAGAGACCCAAAAGCTTGAGGAGCTTGCGGACAAATTCGGTGAAAAGACATTCAATGCTTATGACAGAAAGGTTTATGAAAAGTTCGGAGGGGCGGTGTTCTATCAGTATTATTTCTACTCTGATCACACTCTTTGCACTGGATTTCATAAAATAAACGGCTATTACTTCTACTTTGATGAAGAAACCGGCAAGAAGGCTACGGGCTGGAAGACAATTGACGGAAAGAGATATTATTTTGGTCTGACAGGTGCGGCGGCTGTTGGCGAATTTGAGGAGGGCGAGGACAAAAAATACACCTTCTCAAACGAGGGCGTGCTTGCAGACGGGATCGTTAAGATAGACGCTGAATGGAAGTTCAAGAAAGAGGACGGCTCCTGGGCTAAGTCTGAGTTTGTTACTTCAAAGGGAGAAACCTACTATATTGGTGAGGACGAGGCTGCACTTACAGGTTGGCATACTATTGAAGACAAGCTGTATCATTTTGACAATGACGGCAAGCTTTCAAAGGGGCTGTTCAGTGATGATTCTGGGCTTTACTACATTGACAAGAACGGCGCTCAGAAAGACAAGTGGGTAACAGCCGGTGACAAGACCTATTATTTTGACGGCGATGGCAAGGCAGTTTCAGGCTGGAGAGAAATAGACGGAACGGAGTTTTATTTTGACGGCGATCATGTTTTGCAGAATGAATGGACGACTATTGACGGAAAGAAATATTTCCTGCAGAATGGTGTTGCGTTGAGAGGTCCTGTGTACATTGACGACAAGTATTACAACTTCGGTGAGGACGGATATCTGAAATCCGGCTGGGTAAGCTGGCGTGGGCAGAAGTTCTACAACAACAAGAACGGCACTGTTGTGACAGGTTGGAAGAAGATAGGCGGAAAGCGATATTATTTCAATGATTATGGCATGATGCTCATAAACACTACTGTTGACGGATATAACATTAACAATGACGGAGTTGCGCATAAGGCAAAGTAGCAATAAAAAGGACTGCTGTGGTTTAAGACAGCAGTCCTTTTGGTTTTGTATCAAATTTTTTCAAGCAGGCAGACCGCTGTGGCGGATATGCCTAGTTCCTCGCCTGTGAAGCCTAGTTTTTCTTCGGTGGTGGCTTTAACTGATATTTGTGAAATATCGCAGCTGCAGGCTTTTGCTATACGCTCCCGCATGGAGGTGATATAGGGGGCAAGCTTTGGCTTCTGTGCGCAGATGGTGGAGTCTATATTGCCTATTTTCCAGCCTTTTTCGGTCATAACGCTTATGACTTTTTCCATGAGCTTCATACTGTCTGCACCCTCATAGTTGGGGTCGTTATCGGGGAAAAGCTTGCCGATATCGCCCAGTGCCAATGCACCAAGTATGGAATCCATTATGGCGTGGGCAAGGACGTCTGCATCGGAATGTCCTAAAAGTCCCTTTTCATATGGAATATCCACGCCGCCGAGAATGAGCTTTCTGCCCTCGGTGAGCCTGTGAACGTCATAGCCGTGTCCTATACGCATTTTTTTGTTCCTCCTGTCCTAAAAATTGTACTGCTATATTTCCTCGTAGTTGCCTAAAAATTTGAAATATGAAAGCTCTGAATTAAGCTCGCTTATGAGCTTTGCCACGTCCGGAGAGGTTATTGCTCCCTCAAAATCGAGATAGAAAACAACGTCAAAATCGGTGTTGGCGATAGGACGGCTCTCGATCATGGAAAGGTTAAGACCTGCCACGGAGAATTTGGTGAGAAGTCTGTAAAGTGCAGATGAGGTATGCGGCAGTGCCAAAGACACTGATACGATATTGGCAGTTTCCGAGCAGAGAGTTTCCTTCGAGATGAGAATGAATTTAGTGTAATTCTCGGCGGCGTTGGCTATATTATGCCTGAGTATCTCAAGGCCGTTCTGCTGTGCGCAGGCTTCTGAGCAGATAGCGGCATACGGTTCATTGCTTTCCTTTATGTAGCACGCCGCAAGGGCAGTATTTGCGTATTTATGGCTTTTAAGTCCGTTCTGAGAAAGAAACTCAGAACACTGACTGAGCGCCTGCTCGTGTGAATAGACTATTTTGATATCCTCAAAGCGTGTGCCTTTTTTTACGGCAAGGCAGTGGGAGATCTTTACCTTAGTTGCTGCACATATCTTGAAGTCATGCTTTTTCATAAGCTCGTAGGTCTGGCCGACCGAACCTGCGGTGGAATTTGCTATGGGAAGTATACCAAAATCCGCTGAGCCGTTTTCAACTGATGAAAAAACGTCCTCAAAATCTTCAAAGAACATTGGCTCAAAGTCGCTGAATATCTGCTTGCAGGCTATATGTGAATATGAGCCTGTGGTACCCGGTACGGCAACTTTTTTATGGCCTGTCAAGTCCAACTTTTTGTACTCTATCTTATCTGAGTCTGCAAAAAACTCCTGATACTGACGGCACTTTGAAATATCCATGATGTTTTGGAAGAACACTCTTGACGCACTTTCCAAGCCCTTTGGTGAGCTTTCTGTTACATGGTCAAGTATCTCGTTCTCACGCTTGCTCTGAAAAACAGGCATATTGTTTGCTATCTTATACTCAGCCACCTTGAAGCTTATCTGCATACGCTTATTGAAAAGCTCCTGAAGCTGGTTGTCTATATCGTTAATTTCATTTCTTAATTCCTGAAGATCCATTTTTACGCTCCTTAACAGACATACTGATATTATTTTACCATATTTTCTGCCTTTATTCAAGAAATATTTTGTTAATTAAGGCTTTGTCAAGCTGTGAAAACGGGATAACGGGCAGAGGGGTGATATCGGTCTGGGTGAGTATTTTTTCGAGCCAAACCATATGATAGCACTTGTTGAATTTGAAGGCACATCTATGGAACGTACCTATTATAGTATAGCCCATTTTTTCATGGAACTTTACGCTGTCAAAGGTGAGATACTCGTCTTCTTTTTCGGGATAGGCGACGCAGGCGTAGAGGTTTGTTATATGCTGTGCCGCAAGGAGCTTTTCAAGGGCGGAGTAGAGTTTTGCACCTATGCCTTTGCGGTGAAGTCCTTTTTTTACATAAACTGTGACTTCAACCGACCAATCATAGGCGGCTCTGTTTTTGAAAACGCCTGCATAGGCGTAGCCTGCTATTTTGCCGTTTTCCACTGCGGCTATGTAGGGATAATTTGCGGATATGCGGCGGATCCGGTCGGAAAAGTCCTCCACAGAGGGGACGTCATACTCGAATGTTATGGCGGTGTCTTCAACGTAGGGACGGTATATTTCAAGAAGCTCGTGAGCGTCCTTCTCGGTAACTGTTCTTATTGTCATAGCGTTCTCCTTATAGTACCATTAATACTGTGCCTGCAGTGATAAGCACTGCACCTATGGCTGATTTTACTGTGAAGTCCTCATGGAGAAATATCACAGCAAGGATAAGGGTGATGACAACGCTGAGCTTGTCTATGGGGGCGACTTTTGAAACGCTGCCCATTTGGATAGCCTTATAATAGCATAGCCACGAAGCACCTGTTGCAAGTCCTGAAAGGATAAGGAACACCCAGCTTTTTCTGCCAATAGAGCCTATGCCGCTTTGTGTGTGGGTGATGAACACCATGAGCCATGCCATAGCAAGCACAACGCAGGTACGCAGTGCGGTGGCAAGATTTGAGTTTACTCCTTCAATGCCGACCTTTGCAAGGACAGAGGTGAGCGCTGCGAAAACAGCGGAGAGAAGCGCAAACACGAACCACATAATACCACTTTCTTTCGTGAAAAATTGTTTGCTCATGCCTTATTATAGCACCTAAAGGTGCTTTTTGCAATAGAATGAGCGGCAGGACGTGATATTTTACATCAGACCTGCCACTTATGCTTAGTTATTTGCGGCAAATATTTTTATTGTTCGTGAAAGTGCTGTTACCTGCTGAGGGGTACTGAATGCTGAGGGTGAGAAACGCACAGTGCCTTGCTCTATTGTGCCGAGGGTGGTATGGGTGACGGCGGCACACTGAAGTCCTCCACGGAGGGCGAAGCCTTTTTCGCTGAGATAGGAGGCGATCTCAGCGGAAGGGATATCACCGATGTTAAATGAAAGTATGGGGACTTTCTTTTGGTCTGCTTCATAGAACTTTATTTTGTCTATGTCTGAAAGCTGTTCGTAGAGCTGTTGACAGAGTTTTTCTTCATGGGCTTTTATTACGGCAGGGGTCTTTTGGCGGACGAACGTTAGTCCCTCGCCAAGACCGATTATGCCCACTGTGTTAATTGTGCCGCTTTCAAGCTTTTCGGGGAGAAAAGGGGTCTGTTCAAGGAGTGCGGAGGTCGCACCTGTGCCACCCTCGATTATGGTAGACAGAGAATACTCGCCGTCTGAGATAAGAAGCCCTGTGCCTGTTGGTCCGTAGAGGGCTTTGTGACCTGCGGCACAGAGAAAGTTGAAGCCGTCTGAGAGGGAAAGCTCCACAAGACCACAGGCTTGTGCGCCGTCGGCTATAAAGCATATGCCGTGGGCTTTGCAGAGGGCGGCTAATTCACGGTATGGCATGAGCCTGCCTGTGGCGTTTGAAGCCACTGTACAGCAGATACACTTAGTTTCGGAGGTGATAAGGCGGCGGAAGTTTTCCACTGTTTCGCTGTCTGTTTCCCCTGTTCGAGCAATAGAATATTTCACGCCTCTTGTTTTTGAAAGGGCATAGACGGGTCTTGCTACTGCGTTATGCTCGTGGTCTGAGATTATCATATGGCCACCGTACTGCATAACGCCTTTTATCGCCATGTTAAGGGCATGGGTACAGTTGGCGGTGAAAGCCACGTTCTCGGTCTGTGCGCCAAACATTTCTGCAGCCTGCTGTCTGACAGCGAATATTTTTTCAGACACTCGCATGGAAAGCTTGTGACCGCTTCTGCCCGGGTTGCCACCATAGCGTTCCACTGCCTGAGCAACGGCTTTTGCCACGGCAGGGGGCTTGGGGTAGGTGGTGGCGGAATTGTCAAAGTTTATTATGCTTCGGGTGTTTATTTTTCTCACCTCTTTTGCTATGATATGATACCTTTATATGGTATGCGTTCGTTATCAAGTATTGCGGTTATCTCCTCGGCGGGGGCGGTGACTGATATGGAGTAGCCGCAGCCTGTTCCGAGGTTTTTGGGCGTTCTCTGTATCTCACAATAGTATTTTAAACCGTTCAGCAAGTTTTTTGCTTTCATTGCATAGGTTATGGAAGTCATGGCAATAAGACTCTTTTTCATTTTTGTTGCTCCTTTATGCTGTACTTGTCCGTATACGCTTTTACGAATACACTTCAGTATATGCCGTTCACGGTTTGAGGGTGAACGCTGAAAGTTTTGTGAAAGGTAGGTGAAATTTGATAAAAGTTAATAGTCAGTTTAAATTTCGGGTGTACTATTTATAATATAAAAAAGAAAAGAGGTAAAAGCTTATGAACGGATTTATGTATAAGGTAGCGAGATTTTTTCAGGGCAGATATGGTATAGACAAGCTTTTTTATGGCATTTGCGGTGTGGCTGTGGTGCTTAGTGCGGCGAATTTGTTTGTAAAGTCGCTTATTTTACAGCTTATGGTATACGCTGTGCTGGTGCTGGCGGTGGTTAGGGCGATGTCGAGAAACTGTCAGAAGCGATATGAGGAGAACATGAAGTTTGAGAGGGCTTTCGGGGGAATTGGCAGGAAATTTTCATTCTGGAAGAGAAAGTTCGCTGACAGAAAGACCCATGTTTATATAAAGTGCGGTGTATGCAAAAAGACGTTAAGGCTTCCAAAGGTAAAGGGTGAACATACTGTGAAATGCCCTAACTGTGCAAATAAGTTCAAGGTGAAGATCTGACCTGTTGCGGAATTTTCGGAAATGTGCTATACTATAAAATATAGTATGATACTGTAGGGGTGCAAAGACAATGGGAATGAGCTGTCTAGGACGCCAGCCCCTACGGAAGTGTGTCAGGTACGATTTTTTTGCGAAAAGGGAGCGGCAGGAATGCAGAAAGTAAATTATCAGAAAATGCTGGAGGGCATTATAAAAAAACACGAGGAAAAGGGTGAAGTGCCGACTTTGCTTTTGCATAGCTGTTGTGCGCCGTGTTCTTCTTATGTGCTTGAATATCTGTCACAGTATTTTAAGATAACTGTGTTTTACTACAACCCGAACATTTATCCCCGTGAGGAGTACGATAAACGTGTGGCGGAGCTTCAAAGGCTTATTGCACAAATGCCTATGAAAAATCCTGTTACGTTCGTGGAGCGTGGGTATGACGAGGGTGAGTTTTTTCAGGCTGTTAAGGGCTTTGAGGATATACCTGAGGGCGGGGAGAGATGCTTTCGATGTTACAGGCTCAGGCTTGAACGGACGGCTCAGCTTGCCAAGGAGCTTGGTGTGGATTATTTTACCACAACGCTGTCTATTTCACCATACAAGAATGCTCCGAAGCTCAACGAGATATCGGAGGAGCTTGGGGAGATATATGATGTAAAGGCACTTCCTGCGGATTTCAAGAAGCGTGAGGGCTACAAGCGTTCCATTCAGCTTTCAGCAGAATACGGGCTTTACAGGCAGGATTACTGCGGCTGTATCTTCTCAAAAAGAGAGCGTGAAAGGCTGAATACGATTACAACAAAATCTGAATAAATATAAAAATATTAATGTTATGTAGAATGCTTGTACATACTATAGCAACACATCTGGCTATATATAGCAAAAATAATATACAGATTTGTGAAAAATGGCTAAAGATATGTGGTTAATTTGTGAAAAACGTTTATTGAAATACTTGTAAATGTGTGTTACAATATAGGCAAGATGTATGTTGAGGAGATATCGCTCAATATGTATCTAAAAATTATTAACAAAGATGGAGGAAAAACAAATGAAAATCTCTAAGATTCTCGCTGGTATGTCAGCTGCTGCTCTTGCTGCATCAATGATGTCACTCGCAGCATTTGCTGATGAAACAGCTACTGTTAAGGCAGACCTCACTGGAGGTACTGTTTCTCTCATTGATGAGAAGGACGATGACGGTGTTGTTACAAAGACAGGTGTTCTTACAGGAACAAACGTTAAGCTTTCAGATGTTTGCGGTATTGATGTTAATGTAACAGTTGGTGCAGACTCAGCTGCAAAGATCGAGGCTGGAGACTGGATAGGCGGTGGACTTGGTTACAACTCTGAGTCAACTGGTTGGGCTTCAAAAGAGTGGTCATTCCAGGATGGTGCTAAGGACGTAACAGGCGTTAAGGCTGCTGACGGTTCTTATGATTTTGTTCTGAAGGGAACAGATCCTGTATTTGCTGATACAGATACATATGCTCAGGTATGGCTTCAGAACTGGTCTACAAAGGACTTCACATTCAATGCGTTCACACTTCTTGACAAGGACGGCAATCCTATCCTTGTTGTAGAGTCTGACAAGGCACAGGGCGGAAACACTGTTGACCTTAGCGAATACAAGAAGCAGACTGAGGTTACACTTAACAGTGAAGGTCAGTCTACATCTGACGGTGGTAAGGTAAGAATCAACATCAAGCACCCATGGTGTGACGATGCTCACAAGGCTGCTTTCAACCTTGTTGATGATTGGAGCGTATTTGCAGGTGCTGACGCTATTGCTGTTACAGTTGATATCTCAAATGTAACTGACGCTTTCACAGCTTATCCATGCTTCACAAATGGTATTGAGAACGGTATTGGTTATTGGGAAGCTTCTGATAACAACCCTGCTGTTACAGTAAACGCTGACGGCACATACACATTTATCGTTAAGTTCCCTTCAGCTCTTGAAATGGACGCAAATAATATGTTCTTTGACATTGCTACAGACCTCGCTGGTACAGACGGCGAAGATCCTGCTGTTAAGATGGCTGTTAAGAACGTTGTAGTTCTCAACAAGAGTGACGCTGAGCCAACAGATCCTTCTGAGTCAACAGCTGATTCAACAGATTCTGACGAGTCAAAGGTTATTCTTACAGATTCTTCAGACTCTAAGACTAACTCTGCTGCTACATCTTCTAAGGCTGCTAACAACGCATCTAACACAAACCCAAGCACAGGCGCTGCTGCTCTTGCTGCTGTAGGTGTTGCACTTGCTGGTGCTGCTGTAGTTGCTACTAAGAAGAGAAAGTAATCTGTAATTCAGATAATTCTTACTTAGAATAATTAAAGACCTGTCTTTCGGGACGGGTCTTTTTTTGTTGCTTTTTTATCGAAGTGGTGGTATAATTGATCTATAAACTGCGGAGGTGTTTTTATGCGTATAGTTTTTGATGATATTAAAGAGAGCCTTGCGACGAATTTCAAGGGCGGCGAGAAAAGCTTTGCAAGCAGGGCTTTTTCTGACGGCAAAAACAAGATGATGAAAGGCAGGCTCGTGCCGGGGGCTTCTATCGGTCTGCACAGACATGAGGGCAACTGCGAGATGATATATGTTCTTGAGGGCTGCGGAAAAATGCTTTATGACGGCGGTGAGGAAAGACTGTCGGCAGGGGATTTTCATTACTGTCCTGAGGGTCATGAGCATAGCTTTATCAATGACGGCGACAGCGACCTTGTGTTTATTGCAGTTGTGCCAGCTCAGTAGATTTTTGCAGTTTTGTATCTGTGAAATAGTGGGTCAAAATGGCTTTGTAGTCTGAGCCTTTTTCTGCCATGGCGTTTGCACCGTACTGGCTCATTCCTACGAGGTGTCCGAAGCCGTGAGAGGTGAAAGTGAATTTTGTATTGGCAAAGGTGAACTCGAAACATGGCGAGGAGATATTAAGGATATCGCAGAAGGTGTTTGGCTGTATCTCATAGCCACAGACGGTCAGGTTCGTTACATAGCCTATGCCGTCTGTTTTTGTTTTGAGCCAACTATCAGCATTGTCGAGGGGAGTGAAATTAATATCGGGGAAGCGGTCAAGAAGCTTGTCTTGAAATTCCTTGGCGGTGAGTGTCTGGGTACATTCTGTGGCGGCAAGGTCTTTGTCAGCGGAGCTGTCTACTGACAGAAGATATGGGATATCCTCTCCCCATGCGTTTTTGGCGGATTGGGTATGACCATTTGAAGCGGCGTGGAAGGCGACAATTATCGGCTCTCCATTATAGGTGAGGATATCGTCCTTGACGGCGTTGACGGCAGATCTAACTTTTTTGTAGGCTTTTTCATAGTCGCTGCCGTAGTATTCTTTGGCAGCTTTCAGGGTGAAAAAGCTTTGGTAGAGGGTGCTGTCATCGCTGATGAGTGCGCCTTTTAAGGCGGGAGTAGGCGACTGGGCTTCAGAGAGCTGTCTGCGGCATATGTAGGTATGGGCGAGGACGGCTTGCGCTTTCAGGGCTTCTTTGTCAAAGTCCGCAGGCATTTGTGCAAGCACTGAGCCTATCATATATTCTTCAAGGGTGAAGTCTTCGGTCTTGCCGCTTTCGGTGAAATATACGGCTATTTTTTCTTTTTCTGAAAATGCAGGTTTCGATGCGGACTCGTTTGGGCGAAGAAATACTATGGTCGGTATTATTGTAAGGATAACAGCAAATACTGCCATTATCTGTATCAGGTCTTTCATATGGTTTGTCCTTTCTTTTTTGGGGTACTATATTATATTCATGCAGTGGAGCAAATATTCATACAGGGCGAATTTTTGTACTGCAAATTTTTAAATGGCGGAGATATGCGGTTTTAATTTGACAGGTTATCTTAATACTTGACAAAAATCTGAAAAAGGTGTATAATATAACTTATATTTATAATCTACTTGAAAGTGAGATGATCTATTCAATGATAAATAATGCAGCAAGGTCGCTTTTATGCGAACAGTTTATAGCAAACAATACTATTGACCCTAAGCTTTATGACAGATATGTGGTAAAAAGAGGACTTAGAAACTCTGACGGTACAGGTGTTATGGCTGGTCTTACTAATATCTGTAACGTACACGGATATGTGGTAAACGAGGGTGAGAAATCTCCTATTCAAGGTCAGCTTATCTTCCGTGGATACAACATCAATGATCTGGTGTCTAACGCTCAGAAAGAGGGACGTTTCGGCTATGAGGAGATAGTTTATCTTCTTCTTATGGGCGATCTGCCTAACAGGGTGGAGCTTGATGCGTTCAGAGAAATGATGGCTGAAAACAGACCTCTCCCTGACAACTTCTTTGAGGACATGATACTTAAAGCTCCGTCAAAGAACATCATGAATAAAATGGCAAGAGCAATTCTGGCTCTTTACTCTTATGACGATAACCCTGAGAATCGCTCGCCTGAGTATGAAATGGCTACGGCTATCTCTATAATCTCTAAATTGCCTAACATCATGGTTTCGGCTTATCAGGTAAAAAAACGCTGTTATGACGGTGAAAGCTTGTTCATGCACCCTCTGATACCTACACATTCTACTGCGGAGATGATACTGTCGGCACTGCGTCCGGACAGACAGTTCACTGAGGAAGAGGCTAAGATACTTGATCTGTTACTTATGCTCCACGCTGAGCATGGCGGAGGAAATAACTCGACTTTTGCCTGCCGTGTGCTTACATCTTCCGGAACGGATCCTTATTCAGCATACTCTGCGGCTATCGGTTCACTGAAAGGTCCACGTCATGGTGGCGCTAACCTTAAGGTGGCGGCAATGCACCAGTGCATAAAGGACAACGTTCAGAACTGGGAGGACGAGGGCGAGATCGCTGATTTCCTCACAAAGATACTCAACAAGGAAGCTTTTGACCACACAGGTCTTGTTTATGGCATGGGTCACGCTGTTTACACATTGTCTGACCCTAGAGCTGTCATACTCAGAGAGAATGCCAAGAAAATGGCTGAGAACACTGAGTTTGAGAGAGAATACAAGCTTCTTGAAGCGGTGGAAAGACTTACTCCTGAGCTGTTCAAGAAGGTCAAGGGCAGTGACAAGGCGATGTGCGCTAACGTTGATATGTACTCCGGCTTTGTTTACAGTATGCTGGGTATTCCTGAGGATCTTTATACTCCTATGTTTGCCGTTTCAAGAATGGCAGGCTGGTGCGCACACAGATTTGAAGAGCTTGTAACAGGCAAGAGAATAATCCGTCCTGCATACAAGGCTATCTCAGGTGAGAAGAAGTATATCCCATTGGACGAAAGATAAGCAAAATAATTTTTACCTGTTCCTAATGGACGGAAAAAGGCTTGAAATATTTTTGTGTATATGATATAATAGAATCGGGTATATGCCCGGTTCTATTTTTTTGTTTGGTGTATCAGGAGGGATCGCTTGAAAAATCTTAAATTGGCTGCTGTTTGTCTTTCTTGTCTTACTATGACAGGCTGTTCGGCACTGAATTTTTCTGTTGAGGGACTTATAAACGCCCCGAAGCTTACCTCTGAGCAAAGCGAGATACATCAGGCACTTATCGAGAGCGTGGGCAGCAATATAACTCTGAAATATCCTAAAAACGGTGAATACCGCTCGGCTTATGTTATCGCAAATATCGACGATGAGCCTACGGACGAGGCTATGGTCTTCTATGAGTACACTTCAAATGGATCTGAGGAGGACGGCTTGAGGGTGAACATTCTCGACAAGGACGAGGACGGCAAGTGGTATTCTGTGAAAGAGCTAGCAGGCGCAGGCACGGACATAGATCAGGTCATTATCTCGCCTATGGGAAGCAATAACCAGACGGACGTTTTTGTGGGATATCAAAATCTTACTAATGATGAAAAGACTATGGAGATATACAGCTATACCGACGGAGATTTCAAGCGTGTGGCGCTTGATACTTATTCGGTGCTGGAGCCTTTGGATATAAACAATGATGGTTATATAGAGCTTATCACCATTCAGAGAAGCACCAATAATGATACAGGTGCGGTGACGGCAAAGGCTTCTATGCTCAACATGAAAAACAATGAGATAACCCGCGGCGAGAACGTTGATATGTGCGATAATGTGACTTCTTATGTGTCATCAAAGACGGGAATGCTTGACAGCGGCAGGCGTGCTATTTTTATTGACGGACTGACTGCTGACGGAAAATTGCAGACGGAGATAATATACTACAGATATTCGGGACTTCAAAATCCTATGCAGCTTAGAAGCGAAAAGCTGCTGCCTTTATGCACAAGACCAGCGGGCTACTACAGTGAGGACATGGACGGCGACGGTGATGTGGAGATACCGTTAACTTCGCCTATGGTGGGTTATGAAAACGCTGTGGCAGACGAAATGCTCTATATGACTACATGGAGCGTTTACGAGGATTTTTATGATCTGAAAACAAAATACACAGGCTATTATGCCATATCTGACGGATATTTTGTAACGTTCCCAAAACGCTGGAACAGTTCTGTTACGGTGAAAAAGGACAGCGACACAAACGAGCTTGTTTTCTATAAATACACAGGAGATATAAACGAGAGCAACGAGGAGATAATGCGTATTGCTGTGTCTTCAAAGAATGATTCGGAGGATTATATCTCTGACGGATATGAGCTTATCGACAGCAAGGGTCAGCTTGATTATTTTGTGAAGCTTCCTCTTGACAGGCGTGAAAAGCTCATACCGACTATTGACGAAATTCAGAATAATTTTTACATAATAAACTGATCTTGGAGAGGAGTAAATGTAATGAAAAGAGTTTTGGTTTGCGAGGACGAAGATTCAATTAGAGAATTTGTGGTCATAAACCTTGTAAGAAGCGGTTACGAGGTAGTTGACGTAAACTGCGGAGAGGACGCTCTCAAAGCCTATGACGAAAAGGACGGCGGTTTTGACGTTGCTCTGCTTGATATTATGATGCCCGGCATCGACGGAATGCAGGTGTGCAAGAAGATAAGAGAGAAAAGCAACACTATCGGCATTATCATGCTTTCGGCAAAATCACAGGAAATGGATAAGATATCATGCCTTATGAGCGGTGCTGACGATTATATCACAAAGCCATTCTCTATTTCTGAGCTTATTGCAAGAGTTGACGCTGTTTGCAGGCGTGTAAATCGTTCAGGCTCTAAGCCTGAGGAGGCTTCACAGATAGTTTCAGGTCCATTTACGCTTAATCTTAAAAGCAGAACTGTTTTCAAGAACGGTGAGCAGATAGACCTTACACAGGTGGAGTATCAGATAATGGAGTATTTCTTCAAAAATCAGAATACTGCACTTGACCGTTCAAGTATACTCAATCACATATGGGGCGAGAGCTATTACGGCGACGATAAGATAGTGGACGTGAATATCAGAAGAATAAGAATGAAGATAGAGGACGAGCCTTCTAATCCTAAGTATATCCTTACTATATGGGGCTTTGGCTACAAGTGGGCAGGCGGCTCTAACTGAGCTGTGAAAACATGATGAACGGAGTTTTTATCAGTTGAGCGGAAAAAAAAGAAAAAGCGGCAGACTCAGTATCACACAGCACTGGCTGAGGAACAATCTCGGTGTGGTCGTGGGAATACTTGTGGTGCTTGAAATACTGCTTATCGTGGTGGTGAGGAATTATTACTACAGCTCCACAAGGCAGTATCTTACATCTAAAATGAAGATAGTCACCACGGCGGTAGTGAACGCTTCAGGTGACGAGCAGACTAACTATAATTCTCAGATACGCTCCCTTGTGGAAAGCTATGACGAGAAAGACAAGATAGAGCTTATGGCTATCAAGACCGACGGTGAGGTCGATGTTACATCATCAGGCTTCTCTCCCTCGGAGAATGACAACATGACCGATTATGAGGACGCAAAGAAGTCCGACACGGGAATAGGCACACAGATATATGAGCTGTCAACAGGGGAAAAGGTCATGGCGATAACGTCAGTTATATCTCCGAAGGGAAGCGAATATGAAGCACTGAGAATGTTGTCTTCCATGAAAAATATTGACCATCAGATCTTTATTATGTCTATGATAATCACGGCCATCGTTGTGGCTGTCATAATGCTCATGTTTTTCTCGGGAATGTTTTTTATCAAATCTATTGTTTTGCCTATAAGAAGCATAAACAGCATAACAAGGCGGTATGCTACGGGAGATTTCAGCGAACGTCTTGAAAAGAAACGAAATGACGAGCTTGGCGAGCTTTGCGACTCTATCAACTACATGGCGCAGGAGCTTTCTAATACAGAACAGATGAAGAACGAATTCATATCTTCTGTATCTCATGAGCTGAGAACTCCGCTTACCGCTATAAGGGGCTGGACGGAAACTGTTACCAGTATGTATGAGGACAAGGAAACCTTCAAGAAGGGTATGAGGGTCATCACAAGTGAGACGGAGAGGCTTTCGCAAATGGTCGAGGAGCTTCTTGACTTTTCGAGGATACAGGACAACAGACTCACGCTTATTATGGATACTATAGATATTCTTGCGGAGCTTGGGGAAACTGTGCTTATCTATCAGGAGAGAGCCAAGGCGCTTGGTATAACACTCAATTACTACGAGCCGAAAATGCTGCCGTTTGTTTACGGCGACAAGAACAGGCTTCGTCAGGTGTTCATAAATATTGTGGACAATGCTATCAAATACTCCAACAAGGGCGACACTGTATCGGTGGAGGCTTATGAGGAGGACAATGAGGTATGTATTTCCATTTCCGACACGGGTATGGGAATATCAAAGGAAGACCTGCCAAAAGTCAAGACGAAATTCTTTAAGGCGAACCATACAAGACGTGGTTCGGGAATAGGTCTTGCGGTGGCAGACGAGATCATTCAGCGGCATGGCGGTACGCTGGAGATAAACAGTGAGCAGGGAGTAGGTACAACAGTGATGATAACGCTCCCTTGTATCGAGCAGAAGAAAAAGCCTGACAATCAGGCAACTGTAGACGTGGAGCTTATTTCTTCTGAGCCTATCGAAAACAACGACAACGTGCAGTAGACGCACACACCGCCTTGAAAGGAAAGAAAATGAGCAGTAAAGCACAAAGCAAGGAAAAATTCAAGTCAAAAATCGGTGGACAGGCTGTTATCGAGGGCGTTATGATGCGTGGCATCCACAAGGCGGCTATGGCTTGCCGACTGCCTGACGGCACCATAGACCTGGAGGAGTGGGCGATAAAAGGCGGAAAAGATACGCCTTGGTACAGGAAAACGCCTTTTGTGAGGGGCATTTTCAGCTTCCTTACTTCTCTTATAGACGGCTACAAGTGCCTTACAAGGTCGGCTGAGAAGCAGATGACGGAGGACGATGAGGAGGAGCAGACCAAGTTTGAACAGTGGCTGGACGATAAGCTTGGGGACAAGCTCGGTCCTATTATCACGGCGATATCAATGGTGCTGGGTGTGGGTCTGGCGATATTGCTGTTTATGTATCTGCCGTCGCTGGTGTCTAAATTCATAAGCAAGTTCATTGACCTGTCGGCTTTTGGAAAGAATCTTATCGAGGGAATACTGAAGATAGCTATATTCATAGGCTACACGGCTTTGACTGCTCTTACTAAGGATATAAGGCGTACATATGAGTATCACGGTGCTGAACACAAGACTATCGCTTGCTATGAGCATGAAGAAGAGCTGACGGTTGAGAACGTGAAGAAATACACACGTTTTCATCCTCGATGCGGAACGAGCTTTATTTTCCTTGTACTGTTCATAAGCATTTTTGTAAACACAATATTCAGAGTATCATGGGCAAGCATTTTGCTGAGAGTTGTTATAAAGATTGCACTTCTGCCTATCGTTACGGGCATTGCTTATGAGCTTATAAGGCTTGCAGGAAGATATGACAATATTTTCACTAAGATAATCTCTGCACCGGGTCTGTGGATACAGAGGATAACTACAAGCGAGCCTGATGAAAGTCAGATAGAATGTGCTATAGCGGCACTGAAAGCTTGTATACCTGAAAATAAGGAAGATGACAAATGGTAAAAAAGGAACTGTTCGATAAATGTGTGGGACTGCTTGAAGAAAGCGGTCTTGGCGAGAACGCTGCTTGCGAGGTCACATGGGTGTTTGAAGATGTGGCTGAGGGGGAGGATATCACTCCTGAGCAGGAAAAGCGTATAAGCGACATTGTCACACGTCGCTGTGAGGGCTATCCTTTGCAGTATCTCCTTGGACAGTGGGAGTTTTATGGTCTGCCTTTCAAGGTGGGCGAGGGCGTACTGATACCACGTCAGGACACGGAAACTATCGTTGACACGGCTTTGAAGTTGTTTGCGGATAAGAAAGATATCACTGTTATAGACCTTTGCTCAGGCTCGGGGTGCATTGGTATCACCCTTGAAAGGAAGCTTGACTGCGGTCGGGCAGTGTGTGTGGAGAAGTCTGAAAAGGCGGCAGAGTATCTCCGTGAGAATATAAGTCTGAACGGCTCGGGGGCTGAGATAGTCATGGGCGACGTTACAGACGAAAAGCTTGTGGAGGATATGCCTGAGGCTGACCTTATAGTGTGCAATCCCCCTTATCTCACAACAGAGGACATGGACGCTTTACAGCGTGAGGTCACTTTTGAGCCTGCGGAGGCTCTTTTCGGCGGTGAGGACGGCTTGGACTTCTATCGTGAGATAGTTCGCAAGTGGAAGAAAAAGCTTAAAAGCGGCGGCGTTATGCTCTTTGAGATCGGTATCGGTCAGGAGGACGAAGTAATGCGCCTGATGATACAGCACGGCTTTAAGAACGTGAGATGCAGGAAAGACTTGTGCGGTGTTTACCGCTGTGTTTCGGGCATTTATGAGAAATAGTACGAAAATTTGTACAAATAGATAAATTGCGGTTACTGTACAGACAAATGGACAGTTAGTGTGTTATGATATAGATACGGATAAAACACCGATAAGATAGGGAGGTCATATAAAATGGCGATAGACAAGAAGAAAAAAGAAGCCGTTAAGACGGTAGTAAAAATAACAGACGCAGAGGAAAAGAAAAAGGCTCTTGACACAGCAATAGCATATATTGAAAAGCAGTTCGGCAAGGGTGCGATCATGAAGCTTGGCGAGGCTAAGGCTATGGATATCGAGGCTATACCGACAGGCTCAATGACCCTTGATATGGCGCTTGGTATTGGAGGAGTGCCGAGAGGAAGAATTATTGAGATATACGGACCTGAGTCATCAGGTAAGACAACGGTCGCACTTCATGTTATCGCAGAAACGCAGAAAATGGGCGGCGAGGTAGCTTTTATCGACGTTGAGCATGCTCTTGACCCTGTTTATGCAGGTCAGCTTGGCGTTGATATCGACAATATGCTGGTATCACAGCCTGACAGTGGTGAGCAGGCTTTGGAGATAGCCGAGGCTCTGGCTCGTTCCGGTGCTATCGACTGTATCGTTATCGACTCTGTTGCGGCAATGGTAACAAAATCTGAGATAGACGGCGAAATGGGCGACACTCACGTTGGTCAGCTTGCAAGACTTATGTCTCAGGCTATGAGAAAGCTCACATCTGTTATCGCAAAGTCCAATACAACGGCTATATTTATCAATCAGGTACGTGAGAAGATAGGCGTTATGTACGGAAACCCTGAAACTACTCCTGGTGGACGTGCTTTGAAGTTCTACGCTTCTGTAAGAATAGAGGTCAGACGTGGAGAGCAGATAAAGAACGGCTCTGAGGTCATTGGTAACAGAACAAAGTGCAAGGTGGTAAAGAATAAGGTAGCACCGCCGTTCAAGGAGTGCGAGTTCGATATCATGTATGGCAAGGGTATCTCCCGTGTGGGCGAGGTGCTTGACATGGCGGTCGATCTTGATGTGGTGAAGAAGGGCGGAGCTTGGTTCAGCTACAACGATATGAAGCTTGGTCAGGGACGTGACAACGCTAAGGAATTCCTGCTGAACAATCCTGATATCATGGGCGAGATAGAAGCCAAGATAAAGGAACATCAGGCGGAGCTTGTGCTTGCGGCGCAGAAAGATAAAAAGGCCAAGAAGCTCGAAGAAAAGGCTAACGCAGGTGCGGCGGCTCAGAGTGCAAATGAGGAACCGTCGGCTGACAAGTCTGAGAAGAAGATACGCAAGGTGGCAAGCGACAAGTCTGTTGTGGCAAAGCCTGAGGAGGACTTCGAGGAGTTCGCTCCTGTTGACATAAGCGAGCTTGGTGACTGATAAATGCTTAAAATAACGGGCGTTTCAAAATACAAGGGCAGCACATACATGATAGAGTTTGAGGAGGGCGAAACGGCTTTCCTAAACTATGAGATAGTGTCTGCCTATGGTCTGAGAGCAGGGCTTGATATGCCTGAGTCTGCTTGGGAGAAGATAGTTTTTGACAACGAGTTTAGAAAGGCAAAGGAAAGGGCTTTGTATCTCCTTGACTACAGGGACTATTCCTATGTGGAGCTTTACAAGAAGCTTGAAAAGAATTACAGCGAGGAGATATGCGACGCTGTAATGGATAAGATGCTGGAGCTTGGGACGGTCAATGACAGGCGGTATGCTCAGGGGCTTGCGAGGACTTATGTGGAAGTGCGTAAATACGGATATTACCGTGCTTATCAGCAGATGAGACAGAAAGGGCTTACAAAGCCTATAATAGAGGAAGCTCTGGAGGAATACAGCGAGGGTACATACGAACGGCTGTATGAGCTTGTGGAGCGAAAGTATCTCAGATATCTTGACGGAGAAAAGGGCGACATAAAGGTAAAAAACGCCCTTGTGCGTTTGGGGTATTCATACGACATAATAAAAGAGGTGCTTGCTGACATAAAACAGGAGTACGGCGACGAATAAAGGAGCAAAGAATGAAAAAGATCATTTTTGCGGCGGCTATACTGAGTGCGGGAATCATGACAGGCTGTTCGCTGAGCTTTGACGGCACAGATAACTCTCAGCCTGCGGAAAATGTTCAGGGCAGTGAGAACGCTGTGACAACGCAGGGAACTGATACGGAAAGCGAAGAAGCCGCTGACCCGCTTGAAGAGGCAAAGGACGTTGCGGCAATGTATCTTAAAGCCGCAAACGCTGAGTTTGACCAATCAATGGTAAAGCTTATGACAGACGATTATGCCGCTGACTATGAATATATGAAAAAGAACATGGGCGGCGACAATGAATACGGTGAGGACGAACAGATAAGCGGAGTAAGATATAGCTTTGACAAGGATAAGTGCGGCTTTATCGACAAGGTGAACATCTCAGAGGAGTATTCAAAGGCGGCGGAGCTTTATGTGACCATAGCTTATGACAGCTCTGAGGGAGAGGTCACGTCATCGCAGTATATTCTTATGGTGCTTGACAAGGACAATGATTGGAAAGTTTGCTTTGCAGGCTCAAAGGCACAGGCATATGCAGACGGAATTATAACTGACGAAAACTCGGAAAAGGCAGAGGCTAACGCTCAGGCGGTATATGAGGCGGCAGAAAAGGCTGTCAAGGAGCTTTCAAAAGACAAGAGCTACAAGTTTGAATACATGAACTACATTTCCACAGAGACGGATAAGTTCATAGAAAAGATAAAGGAACAGCTTCCTGATGAGCTTAAGGATACATATTTCACTGTTTTTATTGATGAAGGAAAGCTTGATTATGTTGTTTGGTCGCAGGAAGCAGGGGCTGAGATAACGGTCACATATCCTGAGAAGAAAAACTGACGGTGCAAAAGTGCTTGACAAAATAAATTGCATGGTGTATAATATAGGTAACCACGAGATTGATTGTGTTCACAGTGACACACAAAAGAAACCCCCGAAAGTTGTAGCTTTCGGGGGTTTCTTTTGGGATCATGCCGGACTTACTTTCTGTATGCTTTTGGCTTTGTGGAAAATTCATAAATATTTTGATTTTTGTCATACAATAGTGACTAAAAGGGCTTGACAAAACTGTGTAAAAGTGAGATAATAAGATAGATTATTGTGATACTTTATGCCGTCCGTTGGCGGTGTAGGATTGGAGATTTTTTCATGGCAACTAGAGTGGGAATGGTTTCTCTCGGATGTCCCAAAAATCAGGTGGACGCTGAGCATATGCTCTATGATCTGCGCAAAGAGGGTTTTCAGATAGTTTCTGACGCAGCCCTTTCTGATGTGGTCATTATAAATACCTGTGGATTTATCGAGTCGGCTAAACAGGAGGCTATAGACACTATACTTGAGTTCTGTACTCTCAAGCAGGAGGGCAGGATAAAGGCGGTAATAGCTACGGGCTGTCTTGCTGAAAGATACCGTGACGAAATGAAAAAGGAGATCCCTGAGCTTGACGCTGTTGTGGGAATAGGCTCTAACGGAAAAATTTGCGATATTATAAGAGAGATACTGCTGGATAAGCAGGCGGTCTGTTCTTATGGCGCAAAAACTGAGCTTTCAATGGAGGGCGGAAGAATTATTTCTACTGAGCCTTTCTATGCGTATATAAAGATAGCCGAGGGTTGCAGCAACAACTGCACTTACTGCGCTATCCCGTCTATAAGAGGAAAATACAGAAGCAGACGCATGGAGGATATTGTCAAGGAAGCCAGATGGCTGGCTGAGAACGGCGTGACGGAGCTTGTAGTTGTGGCGCAGGATACAACACGCTATGGCGAGGATATATACGGCAAGTCTATGCTCCCTGAATTGCTCACGGCACTTTGTGAGATAGACGGCTTCAAGTGGATAAGAACGCTTTATTGCTATCCTGAGAGGATAACGGACGAATTGCTGGACGTTATCGCTAAAGAGGACAAGCTTGTAAAGTATCTTGATATGCCTATACAGCACTGCGACAAGACCATACTTAAAAGAATGAACCGCCATGGGGACAGAGAGACCCTTACGGCGCTTATAAAGAAGATAAGAGAAAGGATACCGAACGTTACGCTGAGGACAACTCTTATCACAGGCTTCCCAGGGGAAACTGAAGAGCAGTTTGAAGAGCTTTGCGAGTTTGTAAAGGAAATTCGCTTTGAAAGGCTCGGCTGTTTCGCTTACTCGCCTGAGGAGGGTACGCCTGCGGAGAAGTTTGAAGATCAGGTGCCTTTGAAGGACAGAGAGCGCAGAGCGGAGATAATAATGGAAGAACAGATGATTATTTCCGACAGCCTTAATGAGGCTGCTCTCGACAGCGAAGTCGAGGTGGTTTGCGAGGGCTTTGACAGATATGCCGAATGCTACTACGGCAGAAGTCAGGCGGACGCACCTGAGATAGACGGAAAGATATTCTTCCTGAGCGAGGATAAAGTTAGGGTCGGCGAGTATGTCAAGGTAAAAATTGACGATACTATGGATTATGACCTTATCGGCTCAAAAATGTAGATGAAAGGAACTTGATATGAACCTGCCAAATAAACTTACAGTGCTTAGAGTAATATTGATCCCGTTTTTTCTGTTGTTCGTGCTGCTTTTCAAGATACCGCATCACATGGTGTTTGCACTTATCGTATTCGCAGCTGCGTCTATCACAGACTGGTTTGACGGCAAGATAGCAAGAAAGCACAATCTTGTTACTACATTCGGAAAGTTTCTTGACCCCCTTGCAGACAAGCTTCTTGTTATGACGGCGCTTATCTGCTTCACATTTGAACGTTGGATAGACCCTGTTGCGGTGGTACTGATACTTGCAAGAGAGTTTATGGTAACGGGTCTTAGACTTGTTGTGGCAAGCGAGGGCGTTGTGGTCGCTGCAGGAATATGGGGTAAGCTGAAAACGGCTTTCACCATGGTGGCGCTTATTGCTATAATGGTTTTGCAAATCGTTAATCCTGCGGAAAAAGGAAGCCCTGATTTCACTTGGGGAACACCGATATTCCTTGTAAACGAGATACTCATTTGGATAGCTGTTGTGCTGACAGTCATTTCTGGCGCAGTTTATCTCAAGGGATACTGGAAGTATATAGATTCGGGCAAATAATGTGGCCTGCCGACGTGTTGCGGCATATGATAACTTAATATATAAATGCGTATCAGCAAGAGTAGCTGTGAGGTAATTTTCAGAGAGGAGCCGTTTGGTGCAAGGCTTCAAGGACTTTCAGTGAAGTGCGGCTGACAGCAGGGAGCGAACAACGGCAAAAGCTTAGTATTCCTCTCCGTAGGGTCTGCGTTAAAGATATTGAGCTGTACAAAATTTTGTATAGAAAATCGGAGTGGGACCGTAGATCATAATCTGCCTCCGGAGTGGTGAAACGCCATTCCGGAGGTTTTTTCTTAGAAAGGGAGAGATAGATATGACGATTTTGGAAAACATAAAGCATGATATTCAGACTATAAAGGACAGAGATCCTGCGGCAACTAGCACGCTGGAGATCCTCACATATTCGGGGCTTCACGCTGTGGCTTTTTACAGGGTGTCGCACTGGTTCTATGTTCACAAGCACAAGGTCATCGCAAGATGTATTTCGCAGTTTGCAAGAATGTTGACAGGTATCGAGATACACCCAGGCGCTAAGATAGGCAAGGGTTTGCTTATCGACCACGGCTCGGGTGTTGTTATAGGCGAGACCGCTGAGATAGGCGATTACTGCCTGCTGTATCAGGGCTGTACCCTTGGCGGAACAGGTAAAGACCACGGTAAAAGACACCCGACCCTTGGAAACAATGTTATGGTAGGGTGCGGTGCAAAGGTGCTTGGACCATTCACTGTGGGGGACAATGCGAAGATAGCCGCAAATGCGGTAGTTCTTGAGCCTGTGCCTGCAAATTCAACGGCTGTGGGCGTGCCTGCAAGGATAGTTAAGCAGAACGGCAAGCGCACCTGTGATCTCGATCAGGTGCATATCCCTGATCCTGTGGCTCAGGAGCTTTGCCAGACAAGAATACAGATAGCTAAGCTGGAAAAGAGAGTGGCTGAGCTTGAAAAGATCGGAAAGAAAGAGCAGTAAAATATAAGGAAAGAGGTAAAGATAAATGAACATTTATAACACGCTTACTCACAAGATCGAAAAATTTGTACCAAACGAGCCGGGCAAGGTGTCAATGTATACCTGCGGTCCTACAGTTTATCACTATGCCCATATCGGCAATCTGAGAAGCTATATAATGGAGGACGTTTTGGAAAAGTATCTCCGCTATGACGGTTATGACGTAAAGAGAGTAATGAACATCACTGACGTTGGTCATCTTACTTCTGACGGCGATACAGGCGACGACAAAATGCTCAAGGGCGCAAAGCGTGAGCACAAGACTGTTATGGAGATCGCAAAATTCTACACTGACGCTTTCTTTGAGGACTGCAAGAAGCTAAATATCAAAAGGCCTGACGTTGTTGAGCCTGCAACGGGCTGTATTGGTGATTTTATCAAGGTGATATCTGCTCTTATGGACAAGGGCTATGCTTATGAGGCAGGTGGAAATATCTATTTTGATACTTCAAAGCTGAAAGAGTATTATGTTTTCCACAACTTTAATGAGGAAGATCTTGAAGTCGGCGTTCGTGAGGGCGTTGAGGAGGACACAAACAAGCGCAACAAGGCTGACTTTGTGCTGTGGTTCACAAAGTCTAAGTTCGACGATCAGGAGCTTAAGTGGGATTCCCCTTGGGGCGTGGGCTACCCTGGCTGGCATATCGAGTGTTCATGTATCTCCATGAAGCACCTTGGCGAAAGACTTGATATTCACTGCGGCGGTATCGACAACGCTTTCCCACACCACACAAACGAGATAGCACAGTCTGAGGCTTATCTCGGTCACAAATGGTGCAACTACTGGTTCCATATCCTGCACCTTAACACAAACAGCGGAAAGATGTCAAAGTCAAAGGGCGAGTTCCTTACTGTTTCACTGCTGGAGTCAAAGGGCTATGACCCACTGGTATACAGATTTTTCTGCTTGCAGTCACACTACAGAAAGTCGCTTGTTTTCACATATGAGAACCTTGACAATGCAAAGACAGCATACAACAAGCTCACTGCAAGGATAGCACAGCTTATGGCTGACAAGAAGCCTGACGAGGTGGTGGAGCTTGAGGATTTTGAGAAGTTCAAGGGTAGCTTCAAGGCGGCGCTTGATGACGATATAAACACTTCAAATGCTATCACTGTTCTGTATGACGTTCTTAAAGCTGACACTAACAATGAAACAAAGCTTGCCCTTATCGAGGATTTTGACAAGGTTCTTTCACTTGGGCTGATAGAAGCTGCAAAGAAACTCAGTGCTGACGGTGAAGAGGATATCCCTGAGGAGGTCAAGGTGCTTGTTGAGGAGCGTAAGGCTGCAAGAAAGGCAAAGGACTTTGCTAAGGCTGACGAGCTGAGAGATAAGATAGGCGAGCTTGGCTATATCGTTGAGGAAACAAGACAGGGCACAAAGATAAAGAAAAAGTAAAGGAGCGTTAAATGAGCAAAAATAAACAGGATCTGGGTCCATACCGCAGAAAACAGTTTCAGACGTATTTTCAGTTTTCACTTATAGCAATTTGCTTTGTTATAATCTTTGTTCTCTTTTACGCCTGCACTGGCAGCAGCAAGAACGATATAGACTATACTGATGCAAAGGTGATACAGATGGACGAACCTGCCGATGACAGCCCTGTGGTGGTTTTTGAAACAAACAAGGGAACTTTCAAGGCTGTGCTTTTCCCTGATGAAGCACCGAACTATTGCAAGTTTTTCACTGGACTTGTGGAAAAAGGCTATTATGACGGTACTTATGTGAGCATGGTGCAGGACGGTGTGTATTTTATAGGCGGAACAAAGCAGGCTGACGGTCAGACAACTTCTGACACTGACACCACCACTATCGAGGCGGAGTATTCAAAAAACCTGTGGCCTTTAAAAGGTGCGCTTTGTGCATACACGCAGGAGCAAGGTCACTTGTTCAGCAAGAAGAAGGTTTCAAACAGCTATCTTTTGTTTGTTGACAATTATGATCTCACTGAAGAGGAGCAGGCGGAGCTTGACAGCAAGCTTGCAGACAGCAACAATATCCCTGAGGATATCACCGATGCTTTTGAGAAATATGGCGGTGTGCTGAATTTCTCTCAGCAGTATACTGTTTTCGGTCAGGTTTATGATGGCTTGGATATTTATGACGAGATATGCGGTACTGATGTGGCTGACTCTGAGACGCTGAAGCCTAGGGAGGACATACAATTCACAAAGGTGTATATGTCTACCTACGGAGAGAATAAAAACAGCAATGCTTTTGCAGGCAGTGCGGATAGTTCTGAGGTTTCTGAGAGTGCGGTCGACAGTGCAGACACTAGCTCGGAGATGTAAATTAATCATATCAATTAAAGCGAACGGGTGGATGCCTGTTCGCTTTTTATATTCACTGAAAATTCATTATTTATTTGTTTATTTCACTATAAATTTGTATTAAGCTCTGCTATACTACTCTTTAGAACATAAAGATTTTAACATTGCTTTCGTATGAACCAAGGCTTAAAATCAGAAGATTTTATACTTAATATAAGAATATGAAACATGAATTTATTATATTAGGCATGACGGCTTATATTGTAAATTACATTAATAACGTTAGCCGAGCCACAGTTCTTGACTTTATGAGCTTATTGTGGTAAACTTAAAACCAAGTCCATGCGTGAAAAAAATTCCGGCAGTGCCTGGATTTTATGTGCGTTGAGCCGAGAGTTGAGCTTGCAAGGGTGTTGGACGATATTAACGAATTTTTTAGTAACAGAATAGGCAGGAAAGTCCTGTCTTTAAAATAGGAGGAAATTTTATGAGCGAATACAAGATCTATTCATTGCATATGGGTAAGGCAAAATGTGCTGTTGATTTGGGCGACGGCTCTGAGCGTGGAGAGTATGTAAATCAGGATTACATTCTCAACAAAATGGGCAGACCACACAGAAGCATAAGCCTTATGTACTGCTACTATCCGTTGGATAAGGAGTTCCCTGGAAGAATTTCTGAGGTAATGAAAGACGCAGATGTTTCTTTTGCATGGGATTATCCATATGATGATTATTTCACATACAAGGGCGGACTTGAGGGCGACACAGAGGGCGAGCCTTTTACCTTCATGAGAGATGTAAGACGTCATGGACAGGACGTTACACTCACACTCACAGTTGACCCACACGTTTCAGACGAACAGCTTATCGCTATCGCAAATGACCTTAGACCTTTCGGCAGACTTCTTCTTAGAATAAACCATGAAGCTACAGGCAACTGGTTCTCATTCAATAAGAGATGCACTTATCAGGAAGTTGCTGATTTTTACTGCCGTTTCAATAAGATACTTAAAGAGCATGCACCAAACGTTTCTACTATTCTTTGTATCGGTGGCATTGAAGATCTTAACAAGAAAGAGATAGAAAAGGAAGCAGAGTTTTCACAGGCTGTCAAGGAGACAGACATCTGGTCTGTTGACAAGTACATGGCTCTTCACTGGGGTTGGCCTTATGACGTTGCTGAAAGAGGCGGCACAAGCCACAGCAGAAGCAAGGTCAAGGACATATACAATATGACAAAGCGTTCTTTTGAGAGATTCAAGGAGATAAACGGCGGTGTTACAAAGCCAATGGTCATGAGCGAGTTCAACGCTGACGGTGATGTTACAGGTCCATACGATCAGGCAGCAATGGTAAAGGAATTCTGCGATATGCTTAAAGCTGACGGCGAGAGCTGGTTCTCAGGATTTACTTTCTATCAGTTCAGAGACAGAGGACGTCTTGGTCTTGAAATTCAGGACCCTAACTATGCTGACTGCGGTATCGAGCAGCCTGTTATGAAGACATACAAGGAAATAATCCACGATGATTTCTTCAAGCCTGCAATGACAAGAGGCGACGAGGTTACACTGCCATGCACGCTTCGTTGGGGCGGTTCTGAGGACGCTGAGGGTCTTGAGATCCCTCTCCACTTTGAAAAGAATCCGCACTTCTGCGAGGTTACATTTGATGATGATTCAAACATCATGATGGAGATAAACGGCAAGTGGTTCTATAAGTCACCTGAGGCAAAGACGATCGACCTTATGGCAGCTTTCTTTGAGAAGCCGCTGGAGGGTGAGGCTGATCTGACTCTCAGACTTTTTGCTCCTCCTGCAAGCGGTGAGAATGATCTGTCTATTGAGGACGGACTTATGAACAGCTACACAGAGATCAAGAAGCTTCCTGATATCCGTATCAGATTCGAGCCTGTTGAGCTTTAATATCCAAAAATTTAAGGGACGGTTTTGCCGTCCCTTTTTGGTTTATAGGGTGACAAATAAGGCAAACGGGACGTCGGGGGCGCCGTCCCCTACAAAGTAAAAAGGTTACATACTGTACAAAAAAGCGTACAGTATACAACCTTTGTCTTTGTTATTTATCACATGGAGCTTGTCTTGCCATTATCTGCATTGCGGCTTTAAGACCGTCAACGGCGGCGGACATTATACCGCCTGCATAGCCTGCACCCTCGCCGCAGGGATAGAGATTTTCCACTGAGAGAGATACCATATCTGCGTTTCGTGTAATGCGAACAGGGGAGCTGGTACGGGTTTCAGGTGCGGTGAGCATTGCACCTTTATCGCCGAAGCATTTCATTTTTCGTGAGAAATTCTGCAAGCCGCCTTCCAGCATATCAGTCACGAATTTAGGGAATACATCACGAAGCTCTGTCGCCTTACAGCCAAGTGCGTAGGTGGGTGAAACCGTGCCTGCTATTTCAGGCTTGCCATCAAGAAATCCGCCAACTGTCGTGCCTGCGCCTTTATATGAGCCTGTGAGAGTATAAGCTTTTTGCTCTATAGACCGTGCGAAAGCCACTCCGTCAAGCGGGCAGTGACCAAAGTCGTCAGGGGTAACGGCCACGACAACTGCAGCGTTTGCGTTTTCACCGTCACGGGCAAACTCGCTCATGCCATTTGTGACAGTTCCGCCGCTTTCGGAAGCTGACGGCACAACTGTACCGCCCGGACACATACAAAAAGTGTAAACACCTCTGCCGTTTTTATCACGCCATGAAAGCTGATATTCACCCTTTGGAAGCAGTGGATTGCCTGCATGGTCACCGTATAAGCTTTCGTCAACAGCCGCTTGCTTATGTTCTATTCTTACGCCAACAGAGAACGGCTTAGGCTCGAGGAAGATGTTTTTGCGTTGCAAAAGCTCAAAAGTATCCCTTGCGGAATGACCGATAGCAAGTATAACGGCAGACACTTTTTCGTTTTTTTCACCTGCTGATATAGTCTGCACTTTGCCGTTAGCGATAGCCAGATCAGTGAGGGCAGTGTCAAATCTTACCTCGCCCCCAAGCTCTATTATCCTTTTTCGGATAGCCGTGACGATATTTCGCAGGTTGTCAGTGCCGATATGCGGCTTAGCTTTTGTGAGGATCTCTTTTGGCGCACCGAAATCCACGAAGCGTTCAAGAACATATCTGCAAAGAGGGTCTTTTATTCGTGTGGTGAGCTTGCCGTCAGAAAATGTGCCTGCACCACCTTCACCGAATTGCACGTTGCAATTGGTGTCAAGCTCGCCTGTGAGCCAGAATTTCTGTACCGATGCAGTACGTTTTTCCATTGAGCTGCCACGCTCTAAAATAATCGGTCTATATCCCTGTTCGGCAAGGGCAAGCCCTGCGAACATTCCTGCCGGTCCAAAACCTGCAATGATAACTCTGCCCTCTGCTTTTTCTGTGGATATGACAGGCTTGTAAACACTGCGCTCAACATAGGTCAGGGAAGTGTTCTTCTCACAAAGCTTTTTTTCAAGGTCGGCACTGTCAAGTGTCACGAAAACTGAGTGGACAAAGTGAATGTCGTTGCGTTTTCGTGCATCAAGAGAGCTTTTATGTATCTCGCAGTCTATGGCGTGCTTTGAGGCACTGCCTAGCTTTTTCAGAGCGGTGGAGATAACTTCCTGCTCTGTTGCGTTAAGGGGGGAGCTTATTTGATTTACTATTATTGGCATATATCCTCCTGCGTTTTTACCGAAAAATCGGGACGAATAGATCGTCCCGATAAAATTCTATTAGTCTGAAACAACTATCTGTATCTCGTTTTTGCCGAAACCCCAAACATTGTTATAGGTCGGCGAATAGATTATAGCCTCTCGAGCATAAGAACCAGAGTCGATTATGTCGCTGAGATTGACCTCAGCGTATAAGTCGCTGTCTTTAAGATTGTTTATCACATCTTCAGGACCGTAAACCTTGACGTTTGTGAGCTTTTTTGTTTCTATCTCAGTGGACTTGCCTGACGGCTTGCCCGTTGTGATGATATGGTCTGATGTTATGGTGAACTCCTTCGAGGTGTATCCCTCTGAGTCAAATGATACACGAACGTTTTCATCGCCATTCATATTGATCTCACCTGAGTTGAGAGGGATCTTGAAGCTGAACACCTTTGCAAGGTTTATCTCTGAAAGGTTTATGGAGCCGATAGTGATCGCTTCTGTATCCGAGTCGTCAAGATTTGGCGATACCACAGATATCTCCTCCTCGGAAAGCTTCAGCGGCAGGGAGTTGACATCAAAATTATCCGTACAATTTGAGATATCTACCTTTAGCTTTGCTGTCTTTTTCTTGTAGATAACAAAATTCACATCGACAGACTTTGTATCCTTGACTTCTATTTTAGATGGATCAACAACGTTGTCGTCATCGTCATAGAATACGATATCCTGTGTATTGATAGTCGTGTCCTCAGATATTTTCTTTGATTTTGAGATCTGTGCCACTGCTTTGCTTATGTTGTCAAGGTCATTTTTCGGACCTTCAATTGTTATCTCGCTTGGCGATGTGGTAGTTTCTTTAAGAATATAGCCCTCCTCAGCGCTTATGAGCGGGGCTTCTGCGGTGAGTGGGATAGTCTTTGTGGTAAGTCTGTCAAACTCCACAGAAACAGTGTCAGGGTTGACAGAAACTACAGTTACCTTGTCGGTGGAATGTGATGACTTGACATCAATGTCAAGGTCGTAGGTACCCTCTTTTGTTACGTCATCAAGATTGACAGTTGCCACAAGATCTGCGGCAGTATAGCTGCCTATCTCATAGTTCATGCCCTTTATCTCAACGTCTACGGAGATATCCTTATAGTTGAGTGCGGAAAGTCCTTTTTCTTTTGCCTGCGTTCCGTCAAGTGAGAACACAACAGGAACGTTTGTTATAGTCTTGTTTATTGTAGGATACTGAGTGATAGAAAGGGCGAACCATATTATTACAGCAATGATTATGGAAAGTATTCTCAGACCAAAGTCTGCGCCATGGCGATTTTCCTTTTTAGCCTTTTTTACTTTTTCCATTTTGAAATCACCCTTCCTGCAAAAGAATTTTCTCTAATGGAATTAGCGTCCTTTTCAGGCAAAAGACGATTGTCCAGAAGTCTTTTCAGAGAGTCCTTTGAATATCCTCTGGTAAGCTCTCCGTTTTCGGCAACTGAGATGTTGCCTGTTTCCTCAGATACCACGACGACTATTGCGTCAGAGTTTTCGCTCATTCCGATAGCTGCACGGTGTCTTGAACCGAGTTGTTTGTTTATAAGTTCGTCTTTCTGCGGCCTTGGCAAGAAACAGCCTGCCGCAAGTATTATTCCGTCTCTGATTATTACAGCACCATCATGGAGCGGTGTATTCGGAAAGAATATGTTTCCGAATATCGCTGTTGACGGTATGCAGTTGAGTATCGTTCCTGTAGCTATCTGTTCCCCAAGCTTTGTCTTTCTCTCACAGATTATAAGCGCACCTGTTTTGGTGGAAGAAAGACTTGCGGCAGAATCACATATAGCGTCAATAGCTTTTTTCCAATGTTCGGTGTTGTCGTCAGAGTCACTTGAGCTAAAGAAATTAAAGCCACCCAGACTTGTTCGTCCAACCTTTTCAAGAACACGTCTGAGTTCAGGCTGAAACATTATGATAAGAGCAAGGAAGCCCCACTGGAAGCAGATCTTCAGCAAAAATCTGATAGTTTGCAAATTAAAGAATACTGCAAGCAGGTAGCAGCCTATAAGTATAAGGATACCTTTTGTGAGCTGCTGCGCCCTTGTTTCGCGAATAAGCTTTATGCCGTGGAATATCAGAAAGGAGAGGATAGCAATATCGACAATGTCATTAAGACCTATTGATGTAAAAACGCCCCAAATAGCGTTTATAACATAAGCGATACTGTCAAGCATAGTTCACACCCTTTCGATAATTTCTGTAAATGTAATGAAAAAAACAAAACAAATACAGATGATTTTATATATATTAATAGTATATCATATTTTTTCGCAAAGTACAAGGGTTGAACAAGATTTTTTTTAATAAAAAGCGGACCTTTTTCAGTCCGCTTCTGTATCAGCTCTCTTTTGGCAGATAAAATCTTCCTGAGAGTTTTTGTGTTTTTACTTCGTTTATGAAGGCTTTCGGATCGGCTTCTTTTACAGCGTGTATGACCTTTTTGGTCTGTGCTGCTGATACTACTGAATAGACGATCTGTCTTTCGCAGTGTTCATAAGACCCTTCGCCGTCAAGTATGGTCGCGCCATGCTGGCTCACTGCATAAATAGCGTCTGCTATCTCCTTGGGCTTGTTTGTTACGATAAGCAAGGTGCTTTGCTGGAATTTTTTGTAGAGCATATGCAAAACGGTTGTTGAAGCATATTGAAAGATGATAGAATACAGTGCTTTGTCCCAGCCGAACATAAAGCCTGCAACGCACAATATGACCGCATTGAAGCCAAGTATAACATTGAAGGTGTCCATATTGCTTTTCTCTGAAAGATAAATGGATATAAAGTCCGTTCCACCTGATGTTGCGCCACGATTAAGGCAGAGGCTAATGGCAACGCCGTTTATCATTCCTCCGAAGATGCTTATGAGAAGCACGTCCTGAGTGATTATGTGGTCGGGGATAAGGTCGGTGAAAAAGCTGTTGAGCAGTATCATCACGCAGGAAAAAGCCGTGAACTTTTTGCCGATAAATCTGAAACCGATATACACGGGGATTATGTTCAGAGTTATGTTTATGATGCTGAACGGAAGCATTATGCCTGCAAGCTGTTTCACTGCACGCTGTATGAGTATGGACATTCCTGTCATTCCGCCTGGGTAAAGACCGCCTGTGTTTACAAAGGTCTTTGTATTTAGCGCCATCAGAAAGGCGGCGACAGTCACGGCGATAATTGTGAAAATGTCTTTTCTGATATCTTTTTTCATGGCTTTGCCACTCCTTTCATATGTCAGCAATTATTCTCCTTTAAGCTCGGCAAATTTTTTCTGCATGGTAGGGTTATTTTTGGTAAGGCTCTTGATAGTGAGAGCGTCAGCCTTTTTGTTAGCAAGGCGCAGATTGTTTTCTGATGAAATAAGATTTTCTTTTATCTTTGTGAGATGTGCTATAGACTTGTCTATTTCTGTGATAGCTTCGCCAAAACGTCTGCTTGCAAGTTCATAGTTTCGGGCAAAGCCCTCCTTGAAAGTGTTGATGTTTTGCTCAAACATTGTGATGTCGATATTCTCGTTGCGTACCTTTTCAAGCTCTTCCTTATAGGAAAGGGTATTCATGGCGGCATTTCTCAGTATGGTGATTATCGGTATAAAGCACTGAGGTCTGACTACATACATTTTATCATAAGCATATGAAACATCTGTGATGCCTGCGTTATAAAGCTCGCTGTCGCTTTCCAAAAGTGAAACAAGTACAGCGTATTCACATTTTTTCTCACGCCTGTCCTTGTCAAGCTCTTTGAAGAAATGCTCGTTCTTTTTCTTGGTGGAGGTGGTGTCCTGCTCGTTTTTCATTTCAAACATTATGGATATTATCTCCACACCGTTTTCATCACATTCACGGTAGATAAAGTCGCCCTTGCTTCCTGAGCTTGCGTCGTTATCCTTGTCAAAATAAGCGTTTCTGAAAGCGGTAGCTCTTATCTTGTTGAACTCGTTCATGCAGTGCTGTTCAAGGCTCTCGCCCACCATTTTTGTAGACAGACGGCTTTTTAGGTCTTTGTAGTATGCGATAGCTTCGTCCTTGCTTTTTATCTGTGCATTAAGCTCTGCAATAGTGGAATTTTTCTCACTTTCCACTTTTGAAAGTGCAGTGGTAAGCTCCAAAGCCTTTTCAGTATCCTTATTTTTGATATCCGTTTCAAGACGTGTTATCTCCGCTTTATATTCATTTTCTGACTTTTGCATTTGCAGAGTATGCTCAGAATTGAGCTGCTGTATCTGCATATCACGCTGGGATATCTCCTGCCTGAGCTTATCCTTTTCGCTGTTGAATTGCGATCTTGCTTTCTCCACAGCCATTGATATGGCAAGTTCTTTTTCTGTGGTCATGGATTTGGTCTGAGCGGTAAGCTGTGCGATAAGCTTTTCGTTTTGACTTATCTGCTCCTTTAGCTGTTCAAGCGTTTTTTCATATTCGGCTCTTGTGCTCTCCTGAGCCTTTGTGACTGCAAGTGTCTTTTCACTCTCACCGTTAGCCGCAGCCGCCTTGAGCTTTTGTATCTCCATATCCTTATCATTGACAGCCTTTGTATACTTGCTGTCAAAATCAAGCTTAGCAAGCTTTAAAGCCTTGTCTTTTTCATCAGCCACACGCTTGTCAAGTTCTTTATCAAACTCCGCAGTTTTTACCTGTGCCACGATAGCCGCATAGCCCTGCTCATCTACTTTGAATACCTCTCCGCAGTGGGGACATTTTATTTCAGACATTTTATGTACCTCCGATTTCTTGTTTTTTCTTTAATATGATTATACCATATTTTATTTTCCTATACAAGAAATGAAGAAGATTTTTTTACGACAAAAAAGCAGGAACGTAAAAATCACGCTCCTGCCAATTTGTTGAAAAGCCCGATAGTTAGCGAGCGGCACAAAGGTCGCCCATACATAAAATAGTTACGTCATTTGTAGGGGACGGCGCCCTCGACGTCCCGCTTGCTCGGTTTTTCAGCACTCTCAGCAGGAAAGTAAAAAATCACGCTCCTGCGAAAATTTAGCCGAGAATTTTCTTTATATCTTCTTCAGGGGTGCTGATAGGAGTAAGCTGGAACTTATCGACCAAAACGTCAAGCACGCCCTTTGAAACGAATGCAGGGAGGGTCGGTCCGAGGTAGATGTTCTTTATGCCCAATGAAAGCAGGGTGAGAAGTATGCACACTGCCTTTTGCTCATACCATGAAAGCACAAGCGTCAGCGGCAGATCGTTTACTCCGCAGTCGAACGCCTCGGCAAGTGCAAGGGCTATCTTTATGGCTGAGTATGCGTCATTGCACTGTCCGCAGTCAAGTATCCTTGGTATGCCGTCGATAGTGCCAAGATCCATATCGTTTATGCGGTATTTTCCGCAGGCAAGAGTGAGGATAAGGCTGTCAGGCGGCGTAAGCCTTGCAAGGTCGGAATAGTAACTTCTGCTCGGTGACGCACCGTCACAGCCGCCTATGAGGAAGAAGTGCTTTATCCTGCCCTCTTTCACAAGGCTTATTATCTTTTCGGCATTTGACAGCACTGCGTTGTGTGCAAAGCCTGTTGTTACTGTGTGACCGCCGTTCATGCCTGTCATTTCTCTGTCCTCGTCATAGCCGCCGCACTCAATGGCTTTTTCTATAACAGGCGTAAAATCCTTGTCGTCGCCAATGTGCACAAGCTCAGGATATGACACGATAGATGTGGTGAAAACTCTGTCGCAGTAGCTTTGACGGACAGGCATTATGCAGTTTGTTGTGAAAAGTATCGGTGCAGGGATATTGTGAAATTCCGACTGCTGATTTTGCCAGCCTGTGCCGAAATTGCCCTTTAGCTGCGGATAGGCTTTGAGCTTTGGATAACCATGGGCAGGGAGCATTTCACTGTGAGTGTAGATATTCACGCCCTTGTCTTTGGTCTGCTCAAGGAGAAGTTTCATATCGTGCAGGTCATGACCGCTCACGACGATAAAAGGCCCTTTTTCAATGGTCAGTGGAACTTCTGTAGGGACAGGGTCGCCGTATGCGTCAGTGTTTGCGGCGTCGAGAAGTGCCATACATTTCAGGTTCACATTGCCTGTTTCAAGCACCAGCCCCAACAGCTTTTCAGGGTCGTTCTCACTGCCTATGGCACGCAGAGCCTTGTAGAAAAAGCTTGTCACCTCGCTGTCAGTTTTGCCAAGTGCCTGTGCGTGATAAGCATACGCCGCCATACCCTTTATTCCGAAGAGGATAAGTGATTTCAGTGAGCGGATATCCTCATTATCGTTCCACAGTTTTTTCATGTCGTAGTCATCAAACTTCTGAGAGTTGATGCGGTTTCGCTCAATGTGTATCTCCTCTGTGAGCTGTTTTATGGTGACATTATTGAAGTTCACGTTCGTGATAGTCGTAAAAAGCCCTTTGAGTATGAGCATATCTGTTTTTTCAGTTGGCGAGCCATTTTCTGCGGCGTTTGCAAGGGCTATAAGTGCACCGATAAGCTCGTCTTGATAAACTGCTGTGTCGGCTTTTTTGCCGCATACGCCTACTTTTCCGTCACAGCCTGTGTTGTGTGCAGTCTGCTGACACTGGAAACAAAACATATCTTTCATTGGTAAGACCTCCGTATATTTGTGATAGGTCTATTATGTACCGATATGTGAAATTTATTCCTGCGTTTTATGAGAAAAACAGCCTAACAGCCAGTGCAGAGAATACAAATCCCATAAGGTCTGAAAGGCACGCCGCCGCAAATACCGAGGGGTAAGCTTTTTGCTTTATGGCTGAAAAATATACTGCTATGGTGTAGAATGTGGTTTCCGTTGACCCCATTAAAACGCTTGCCACACGTCCGCTGTAGCTGTCAGGGGAAACGCCTGAAAGAATGGTTTCAAGGCAGGCGAGTGCGCCGCTCCCTGAAATGGGTCTGACTATGGCAAGGGGTATGCACTCTTCCGGAAAGCCTAGAAAAGTGGTCACAGGTCGGAGCAGGCTTGCTATAATATCAGCCGCACCTGATGATGTGAACATTCCCACTGCTGTCATAAGCAGAATGAGCATTGGTATCAGCCCCACGGCGATTTTGAGGTTTTCAGTCGCACCCTCGCAGAACACATTCACTATATCCACCTTTTTCACAAGCCCATAGCAAAGTATAAAAACCATAAGCGCAGGCACGAAAATGTCACCGAAATTCATGGCGTTCGTCCTTTCTGAGGTTGAGGGCATAGACCATAAGACAGCCTGCGGTCACGGAGATAAGGGAGGAGAAAATGATAGCAGGCGTTACGTCAAAGGGGGATACTGCACCGTGTTCAAGACGCATTGCCGCAATGGTGGAGGGGATAAGCTGAATGGAAGCTGTGTTAAGCACCACAAGCATAGAAATGCACTTCTTTCGTGCCGCAGGCGGAAGCTTCTGCATGGCTTTCACGGCGGCTATGCCTGAGGGTGTGGCGGCATTGCCTAATCCTAAAAGGTTTGCGGTCAGGTTCATTGTCACGGCATTCATGACCTCAGGGCAGTGTGCGGCATCTCTGAATAGTAGCCTTGTGACAGGGGATAGCATACGGGCAATGACCGCTGTTATGCCAGCCTTTTCACATATCTTCATAAGTCCGCCCCAAAGACACATCGAGCCACTCAAGTATATGACAAGCTCCACCGCTTTGTTACAGCCTTCAAGAGAAGCCACTGATACTGCTGTCATGTCGCCTTTAAGAAAACCGCATAACAAGGCGGATAGGGACAATATCACAATTATTACGCTTAATATAATTAACACTCCTTTCAGTTAGTATTCATATCAAGTTAATATATAAAAAACTTTGACAATAAGTGTGAAATTTTGGTGATAACGCTTGACAAATGTAATTATGTTTGTTATAATATGTTTATCATAAGATTTATGTTAAATGAAATACTATTTTTGTGTTTCAAATTAATTTAAAGGGGATTGATTTTATGAAATCTACAGGAATTGTAAGAAAAGTTGACGAGCTTGGAAGAATAGTTCTTCCTATCGAGCTCAGAAGAACCTACGACCTTGCTGTTAAGGACGCTATCGAGATCTATACAGATGATGACAAGATCATTCTGAAGAAGTTCCAGAGAACTTGTATCTTCTGCGGAAGCGGTGAAGAGTGCGTTGAATACAAGGGCAAGACAATTTGTGCAGCTTGTATGGCAGAGCTCAAGGGTGAAGCTAAGTAATTACATATTTGTAGTAATATTATGAAACAGACAGGACGGACATGAAAGTGTTTGTCCTGTTTTTATTTTATGTGATAGAAAAAGCGTGTATGCAAAAAACATACACGCTTTTTTTATATTATAAGCTTTTTGAAATCATCTTCGCTGCCATTAAATACCGTCATGTGGAGATATTTGCCGCTTTCATAGAATGAGAATTTTACACGGTTGGTATAAGTCCAAAACGTCCAATCAATATTCTCGTCAGGCTTTGAAAACAGGCTCTCATACCATATCTTGTCCTTGTTAAATCTGCTGTCTGAAGCAACGATGTTTTTGTACGTCCGTTCTGTGCAGTATATGACAGGTCTTACGCCGTATTGCTTTTCTATCCTGTCGCAGAAGTCTGCAAGGTTATCTGCGGCTTCGTAATAGTCAGGGGGCAGAAGTCTGTAAAGTCCTCTCAGTCTTACCTCCACTGCAGGGATAAGCCTGCCGCTTAGATCCTCGCCCACAGCATTTATGAAATGCTCTGCCTGCTCAGTGCCGTCAGTATCAAGCTCAAGCACATGATATGCTCCAACTGATATATCAGTGTCCTTTGAGCCGTTCCAGTTGTCACGGAACGCACCGTCCTCAAAGGTAGTGCCTTTGGTGGCTCTTATATAGGCGGTCTGGATATTCTGCTTAGCAAAACTCTTCCAGCGTATCTCGCCCATTGACTCTGTTACAACAGGTCCTCTTATTGGATAGTCACGCTTTTTCGGCTCATTGAACCACAGTCTGCCTGTATACAAAAGCACCGCAAGGTTTATCACAAGCACAACTGCACACAGTATTATCAGCCGTTTTACGAGCTTTTTCAGAAATCTGTGACGCGGCTTTTCTTCCTCGTAGACCTCGTAATTTGTGTAGTTTGAAAGGTCACGATCGTCATACTCGTTGTCTATTTTGTTTATAGCTTCCTTGTCAAGCTTGAATTTCTTGCTGCGTTTCATTAGCAGTATCCTCTCGGTTAAATTCCTCAGAATTTGCGATAAGCTCCGCAAAGGTATATGTGTCAAGCTTGTTCCTTACCATTTCAGATATCTCGTTAAAAGCTTTCTGATAACAGCAGATACCGTCTGCACCTCTGTTGCAGGTGCAATCTGGGGAAAGACATCTTGAAAAATAATATGTACCTTCTATGGCTTCAAGAACTTCTTTCAAGGTAAGCTGTGCAGGGTCTTTATTTATGATATAGCCCCCCTGCGTGCCTTTATATGACTTCACTATATCAGCCGCAACAAGCTTTCTCAGTATCTTCAGCGCAAATCGAAGTGTAACGCAGGCATCATTGGAAATGGTCTTTGCGTCCATTTTGTCTTTTTCGCGGCATAGAACGGATACTATTCTTACTGCGTAATCCGCCTCAAGTGTTATAAACATTTATTTCCTCCGAAACTTAGTCAAGATAATCTCTTACCTTGTTGCTCCTGTTAGGGTGACGGAGCTTTCTGAGAGCCTTTGCCTCTATCTGACGTATTCTCTCACGGGTAACGTTGAACTGCTGACCTACTTCTTCAAGAGTTCTTGAACGTCCGTCCTCAAGACCAAAACGCAGTCTGAGCACCTTCTCTTCTCTCTCTGTAAGAGTGGAAAGCACCTGATTTATCTGCTCTTTAAGAAGCACAAGTGAAGCGGCTTCTGCCGGAGCCGGAGCGTCATCATCAGGGATAAAGTCGCCAAGATGTGAGTCCTCCTCCTCACCGATAGGTGTTTCAAGAGAAACAGGGTCCTGAGCGATACGCATTATCTCTCTTACTCTTTCAACGCTCATATCAAGCTCTTTTGCTATTTCCTCAGGTGACGGATCATGACCGTTCTTGTGGAGAAGCTGTGAGGATACTTTCTTTACCTTTGTGATAGTTTCTACCATGTGTACAGGTATTCTGATAGTTCTTGCCTGATCGGCGATCGCTCTTGTTATAGCCTGTCTTATCCACCATGTGGCATATGTGGAGAATTTGAAGCCCTTTGTATAGTCGAATTTTTCAACGGCTTTGATAAGACCCATGTTGCCTTCCTGGATAAGGTCAAGGAAGCTCATTCCTCTGCCCACATATTTCTTTGCGATAGAAACAACAAGTCTGAGGTTTGCTTCTGCAAGTCTTTTTCTTGCTTTTTTAGCGTCCTTTTCATTGCCGCTAGACATCTTTTCTGCAAGCTGTATCTCCTCCTCGGAGGTAAGAAGCGGCACTCTGCCTATTTCCTTAAGGTATATCTTAACCGGGTCGTCGATAGCGATCCCGTCAGTTGAAAGGGAAATATCAACGCCGTCCTGATCCAGATCGTCTTCCGGGTTTACCATGTCAAGGCTGTCGTCGGTGATGATATCATCAATTATCTCAATGTTATTTGCGGCACAGCTATCATAGAAGCTGTCCATTTGCTCAACGTCATAGTCGAGCTTTTCAAGAGCGTCAGTTATCTCTTTTGTAGTGAGCTTGCCTGTAGTTTTGCCGTGTTCCATAAGGTTATCAAGTATCTGTTTCTTGTCTGTCATTTCAAACACTCCAATCTCAATTTTTACATCGGTTGATCTTTGCTAATTCTTTTTGCGCATTTCTTCAAACTTTTTGAAGAAGTCGTCGTCGGATATATCCTCCTGTTTCTCCTTCGGCTTGTAGTTTAAAAGCACATTTATATAATCCTCAGCGACCTTGGCGTCAATGCCCAGTTCGCTGTATTTTTCCAGTATCTCCGTTATCTTACCCACTTCCTCGGGTGAAAATTCACCATTAAAAGATGATACAGAGCAATCCTGCAAATCGGTTATCTTGCTCGTCAGGCTTTCGTAAACACGCCTATTGAAGCTGGTAACGAATTTGTCGGGCGGAAGCCTTTTGAGAACATCTCCACAGGCGTCATGATTATTGTAGAGATAATATATGATACCCGCTTCGGCGGCGGATTCTCGTCTGTGTTCATTGGCTTCGGGGTTTATGGTGTCACGCTTGTCAGCGAAGGTTATAGTGCGAGTCCATTCCTTTTTGCTATACTGATAGCGACGGTTTTTAAGTATAGCATTAAGTTCTGCATTAACAGTTGTGATGCTCACATTCTGTTCAGCCGCCACCTTTTTTGCGTATATCTCACGCTCAGTAGGGGAGCTTATATCCGCAAGGACTTTATAGGCTTTTTTGAGATAATCTATCCTGCCTATATCAGTGTCTATATCAATGCCGTCTTTGCATTTTTCTAACTCAAACTCTATTGCACCGTCTGATTTTTTCAGCAAATGGCGAAAGTGGTCTGCTCCGAATTTGTTTATGTACTCATCAGGGTCTTTTGCACCGTTCATTTTTATAACGGTGGTCTTAAGACCGGTTTCACCTAGAATTTTTATTGCTCTCGTTGTGGCTTTCTGACCTGCGCCATCTGCGTCATAGCATATGACAACGTTGTCTGCATAGTTGGATATTATCTTCGCCTGTTCAGGGGTGAGCGCAGTTCCGCAGGAAGCTACGGCATTTTCAAAGCCTGCCTGATTAAGGGAAATAACGTCAAGGTTACCCTCGCACAGAAGAATGGTCTTATCTTTCACTGCGGCGTTTTTGGCGAAGTTCATGGAGAAAAGAAATCTGTTTTTTGAATACACAAGGGTATCTTTTGAGTTAAGGTATTTTCTCTTATCGTCAGGTGTGAGCGCTCTTCCGCCAAAGCCCACTATATGACCTGCAAGGTCGATAAAAGGGAACATTGCACGATTTACGAAGAAATCAAACGTATTTCGGGTATTCTTCTGTGAACGTGAGATAAGCGAGCCTTGCTCCAATTCTTCCTCGGTGAAGCCCTCGGAGAGCATATACCTTTTCAAGGCAGACCAACTGTTTGGAGCAAAGCCCATTCCATATTTCTTTATGGTTTCAATACTGAGCTTACGTTTGTTTATAAGATAGTCAAGACACTCCTTGCCCTGTGGTGTCTTTAGCTGATGATAGAAAAACCTTGCGGCTGTTTTATTCATTTCATAGAAGCGCTTTCTGGTATCGGTGCGCTTGCTGTCATAGCCGTTATCCTCCGGAAGCGGCACTCCGCCACGTTCTGCAAGGAGCTTGACAGCTTCCCAATAGTCCAGATTATTGTACTTCATTGTAAAAGTGATAACATCTCCGCCTGCTCCGCAGCCAAAGCAGTGAAAATACTCTTTGTCAGGGTGAATATGGCAGGACGGAGTTTTTTCGTTGTGAAAAGGGCAGAGGCAAACATAATCTCTGCCTGTTCTTTTGAGGGTGACATAGCTGCTCATGACCTCTGCGATAGGGTTGGCAGCTTTAAGTCTTTCTATAAAATCTATAGGCAGCGGCAAATTTCTTCCTCCTTGGGTATGCGCTAATACTTTGTCCACCCCAATGGGATAAACAGATTTTTAAAGGTCTCAATGGCAAAGCCGTCTGTCATGCCTGATATGTAATCGCAGATAGCACGGTCAATTCCGAACTGATAGGCGAGATTCATATAAAAGGCAGGCAGCTTTTCGATATGATGAACATAGTAGTCATAGAGCTTTGCTATCATGTCTTTAGCCTTGACTTCTTCTGATTTGCACTTTGGATTTGTGTACACAAAGTCAAACATAAATCTATGCAGTGCAGTGTAGGCGTCACTCACTTCGTCGTCCATATGCAGGCTTTCAGCTCCGCCCTTGATAAGCGAGGTCACAAGAGTGGTTATCCTCTCAGATTTGGATCCGCCAAGAACCTTTGTGATATTTTTCGGGATATCTTCCTCGGTCATAATGCCTGCACGAACGGAATCGTCGATATCGTGGTTTATATAGGCGATAACGTCTGCAAATCGCACAACATAGCCTTCTTTCGTGTCGGCTATCATGTTAGTGTGCTTTAATATTCCGTCACGGACTTCTTCTGTGAGGTCAAGACCCTTGCCGTCTTTTTCCAAAATATCCACTACACGCAGGCTTTGCTCATAGTGGTGAAAGCCGTCAGGGCTAAGCTCGTTGAGCGCCCTTTCTCCTGCATGACCAAAAGGCGTATGACCAAGGTCATGACCCAGTGCGATAGCTTCGGTGAGATCTTCGTTGAGCCGCAAAGCCCGTGAGATAGTTCGTGCGATCTGACTTACCTCAAGGGTATGAGTAAGTCGTGTTCTATAATGGTCGCCTGCAGGGGACAGATAGACCTGAGTTTTATGCTTCAGCCGTCTGAAAGAGTTGCAGTGAAGTATTCTGTCACGGTCACGCTGGAAACACGTCCTCAGCGGACAAGGTTCGCAAGGCTCTTTACGCCCTTTTGAATCAACAGACAAGCAGGCGTTTTCGCTCAGAAATTGTTTTTCAAACAACTCGGTTTGTTCTCTCGGCAGCACAAAAATTCCCCCTTACAGTATATAAAACATACTAACTCTATATAATATATACTATAATAGTTCAAAAAAGCCTTTATTTTTACATAAAGGCTGAATGTTTTTTGTATAATCGCACAAATTTCATGCAAAATCGGCAAGAAGATTTGTTTCTTCTGACAATTCAAGCTTGCCGCAGGATATATCCGTAAGCTGTTTTTTTAGCTTATCTGCAAGCTCAGACTTCACAAGAAACGCAAGATTTACAGAATCAGCAAAGTCCTCTTTTTCCATTATCACGCCATATTCAGGCAGCGCATAGCTGACCTTGCCATAAAGTGTATAGTCGCAGGAAAAGGATATTCTTGAACACTCACACATTTTCATTTTTCTTGCAGCGTTCACCGCCATTGAACAACCCTGAGAATAGGCTCTTGTAAGACCGCTTGCCCCCAAAAGTATTCCACCGAAATATCGTGTCACCACCACACAAACGTCTGTAAGCCCAGATTTGTTTATTACATCAAGCACAGGCACTCCGCCTGTACCCTGTGGCTCGCCGTCGTCGCTGTATCGTGAAACGTTACCCTCTCTCACCACATAGGCATAGACGTTGTGTCTTGCCTTGCGGTTTTCGGCTTTTATCCTGTTTATAAATGCGACAGCCTCATCAGCGGTGCTGACAGGTGCGATATGCCCGATAAATTCGGACTTTTTCTCCGTAAAGCTCGCCTGAGCTTCCTCATAGATTGTTGTATATCCCATTTGGTTTCCTCATATAAAAGAAAAAAGGAACGGAATTATCCGTTCCCTTTGAAAATTAGTCAAGATTAAATCTCTTCTTGAATCTGTCAACACGTCCGCCTGTATCTACGAGCTTCTGCTTACCTGTGTAGAATGGGTGGCACTTAGAACAAATTTCAACCTTGATATCCTTCTTTGTAGAACGAGTATGGATAACATTACCGCAAGCGCAAGTAATTGTTGTTTCCTCATACTTTGGGTGAATTCCTTCTCTCATTTGACTTCCTCCTTCCAAACTAAAATTATGACTCATAGAAGCCCATCATTTCAGTTTAGACAGTAGTTCTATGTAGTATTTATCAATATGCTGAACAAATCAGCTTTATTATTATACCATTATATACGTCACTTGTCAAGTACTTAACACTTTTTTTACATTTATCCTGCTCATTTCGACAAAACAAAAAGGCAACCCATTGGTTGCCCTTTGCTTGTGTAAAAATTTTGGAGAGGATGAAACGAGCTAAGAGTTTGATCTTAGTGTTTACATTCTTTTTCTTTCTCTGTTCTACATTACATATTATAGCCTTTAGGGGCTGTAACTTCAAGAACAGACAAGTTACATTTCACTACAATACTGTTACAAATTATTTCAATTTGTAACTTTAAAATGACTTTAAATTTTCCTCAAAGCAGGCTTATTATTCGTGGTCAACTCCGTATGCTGCACGGTATTCCAGCATTTTGTCAAGATACTCTTTGCCCTCAACAACACCGTCCTGAATAGCCTTGATAATATCGTTGATGTTTACGATAGAGTATACCTTTACGCCAAAGTCTTTATAAGCCTGTTCAACAGCTGAAAGGTCAGTATCCAGTGCCTTTTCCATTCTGTCAACTGTTATAACCATGCCTGTTACGTTTACGTCTGCGGCACTTTTGAGCTTTGGCATTGACTCCCTGAGAGCCTTGCCAGATGTCATAACATCGTCGATGATTATTACCTTTTCTCCGTCTGCAAGCTTCTTTCCAACGAACATTCCGCCCTCGCCGTGATCCTTAGCTTCCTTTCTGTCAAAGCAGTAAGAAACGTCAATGCCATACTTTGTTGCAAGTGCGATAACGGCTGAAACAGCAAGAGGGATACCCTTATATGCAGGTCCGAAAAGTGTTTCAACAGGTATTTTGTTGTCAGCTATGCAATCAGCGTAAAAGCCGCCCAGCTTTGCAAGCTGTTCGCCTGTTTTATAGTTTCCGCAGTTGATGAAATACGGAGCTTTTCTGCCACTTTTAAGAGTGAAATCACCAAATGTGAGAACTCCGCTGTCTACCATAAATTTTATAAATTCTTCCTTATAGGTCATATTGAACTTCCTTTCAATTATGTTATTTTGATTATACCACATTTTTCACGGCTTTGCAAGGCTTTTTTGTCTGCCGAACATAAGACCGTGAGAGCCTGTGGCAAGGCAGAAAACACCGTGTTCACGCATATCTCCGCATATTGAGTGTATAACGCCGTATTGCTGTCTATCGGTATTTATACGTGCGAAGCTTTCGCCCAGATCATCAGAAATATAAAAGCCGTATTCGCCACTGATATTTCCTGTGACATACATTGCAGGAGTTTCCTCAAGCCCTTTTCCAAAGCCTATGCAGTTAATCCTGTCCTCAGGGAGAATATCGCTTATCTGCACGCTGTCACTCTTTATCTCGAAGCGGTAAAGTCCTTTTATGCCGTTTGCGAGCCAGAATACTCCGCTTTTATCTGGCTGTCTTGAAAGCTGATAGTGAGCGTATCGCGGACACTTTATGTCCGTTTTTATGGACACTTCTCTGAAGGTCGCACCTTTGTCACGGCTGATGTAAAGTCCCAGATTTTCTCTTTCTGCTATGGCGAAGAAAAGATCGCTGTTGTAATAGTCCGAGAATATTTTTACGTTGTGTTCATCTGCTGAGTTTCCGCTGCTGTCCATAAAAATGGACTTTTGCCATGTTTTGCCCTCATCGTCGGTATAGCAGACAGCCTTGTTAGAAAAGCCTCTGCCGCCTGCAACAGCCCACATTATGCGTTTGCCGTCGGCAGATATCGCTGTCCAACCTGAGTCTACATTAGGCTTTTCGATGTTGTCAAGCTTTTGGTCTATAAACTCAGAAAGCCCACGGGGCATGGGAAGTCTTTCCCACGTTGAACCGCAATCTTTGGATAAGATCAGACCACCTTTTGTTTTGCCTGTCCAGTTGCCACGGGGAGTTGCGACGATGTATTCGGGGTCGCTGAGGGTGAGATCAGCATTAAGACAGGTGATGTAACGGTCGCCATTTTCGTTTGCAAAGGAATTTTCGCACTCACTGTCATAATCTTCAAAGGCAAAGCCGCCAAGGTCGCCAATGATATCTATAATGCGATTCCTGCCGTGGGGAGTGGTGTATACATTAAGGTGAACAGTTTCCTCGATGCCCTCGCAGAATGGTTTGACAAGCACAACTCCGCTTGCAAGACCTGTTATCATGAACAGACCTGTTCCTGTGTTGAACAAGGCTGTGTCGCTGTCAAAAGGTGAAAGCTTTATGTCGCTTATCCAGTGGACACAGTTTCCGCCGCCGTTGTATGAAGGCTTCATGTATGGGATATTCCAATCGAAGCGGCTATATTCAAGCCTGTTCATTATTATCTTCCAGCTTTCACCGCTGTCGGTGCTTGTATAGATCATATCTCCGCCATTTTTCCGGCAGACAGTTGATAGCAAGAGCATTTTGCCGTTGGAACATATTCCGCTGTAGCCGCATGGGATATGGTTCTCAGGGGTGATGTCTTTGTCAAAAACAGTCACTCCATTTTCGATGCGGTATCTGTATACCTTGCCGCCTGAAAGCGAGCCTGTGTCGCAAGCATAAGCACCCATGCCGCCGTAGAATACTTCTCCGCTTGAGGCAAAGGTGATGTATATATATCTGCTGTCGCTGGTGATACGCTGTGGCACGAAGCCATAATAGGAGGAGTTTTCGTGTTTTACAGGGTCGGGGGCGGTGAGGGGAACGAAGCTTTTCAAGCCGTCTGTGGAGCAATACAGAGTGTGACCTCTTGTTACACCGTCAGGGGAGTTTGCTTCACCTGAACAGCCTGCGATAAAAAGTTTGCCCTCACTGTCTGTCCATATAAGCGAGATGTTTTTCTCACCAAACAGGTCTATGCTTTGCCAGCTTTCGCCCATATCCTCAGAATAGATAATACCTGCGGTCTGAGAGCCAAAATACAGCCTGCCGTTTTTGTAAATAAGTCTGTCACCTGTGGCTCTGCCAACTTCGTTTCCGTGAACGCTGCATGGCAGTGTCTTTTGTATTATATTTTCTCCATTGTCATCAGATATGCAGAGATAATTTGAGCGTTTATCTCCGCAGGTGAAAAACAGCTTATTCGGGTCGTTTTCGTCAAGGGCTATTGCAAGGGGATAGGTCTGTGCAGGGTCGTCTGCGGTAACTTTGCTTGCCAGATAGACCCATGTGTTTTTGTCAAAGTCATAGCGGTAGATACCGCCTATGTCAGTGCGGATATACAGCGTTTTGCTGTCTGTAGGGTGGAAAGTGATACCTGTCACAAAGCCGCCTCCGCCTATTTTCAGATTGCCATATTCGTATTTGATAGGTGAAAGAATTTTCATATATTTCTCCGTTACCATTCGATAGTAGAAACGTCAACAGGGTCTTTGTTTATCTCAACTTTATCTACCTTGCTGTTTTTGACGGTTATAACTCTGTCAGCCATTGGTGCGATTGCAGAGTTGTGGGTGATGACTATAACTGTCACACCGTCATTTCGGCAGGTATCTTGCAAAAGTCTGAGGATATTTTTACCTGTGTTGTAATCAAGAGCGCCCGTTGGTTCGTCGCAAAGAAGAAGCTTGGGATTTTTCGCCAATGCTCGTGCGATAGAAACACGCTGCTGCTCGCCGCCTGAAAGCTGGGAGGGGAAGTTGTTCATTCTGTCCTCGAGTCCCACTTTTTTCAGCACTTCTTCAGGCTGTGAAGCATGAGCGCATATCTGTGTGGCAAGCTCTACATTTTCCTTGGCAGTAAGATTATTCACAAGGTTATAGAATTGAAAAACAAAGCCTATGTCATATCTGCGGTATGTTGTGAGCTGCTTTTTATTAAAAGTGGCAATGTCCTTGCCGTCAACAAGGATCTTGCCCTCGTCGCAGGTATCCATGCCGCCGAGCATATTAAGTATAGTAGTTTTTCCTGCACCGCTTGCACCCACGATAACGGCAAATTCGCCTTTTTCTATCTCAAATGAAACACCGTCTGCGGCATTTATGGTTATCTCGCCCATTTTGTATCTTTTATAAACGTTCTCGAATTTTACAAAGCTCATAGTCTGCACCCCCATATTGTCTTTACGTTATTGTATCACAATAATATGAACATTTCAAGGGCTTTTGCTACTTGAAATGGTGGAAGTGATATGTTATAATTGTATCTGAAACAGGCGTGAGCCTCACATTTTGACAAGGAGAGATATAAATGGAATTTCAGAAGCTTATTGAAAGCAGAAGAAGCATAAGAAAATATGACGGCAGTAAAAAGGTAACAAAAGAGCAGATAGAAACGCTCATATCTGCCGCAACAGAAGCACCATCGTGGAAAAACTCTGAAACTGCAAGGTATTACTGCGTTCTCAGCGACGAGATGACAAAGAGGGTAAGAGAGGAGTGCTTGCCTGGATTTAACAGAGAAAGGTCTGAAAATGCGGCGCTTCTTGTAACGACTTTTGTACATACAAGAGCAGGTTTTGACAAAGAGGGTGACCCTGATAATGAAGTCGGCAATGGCTGGGGCTTTTACGATCTTGGTCTGCACAATGAGATACTTCTTCTCAAAGCGGCTGAGCTTGGCTTAGGTTCGCTTGTAATGGGCATCAGGGACGGAGAAAAGCTCCGTGAGGTGCTTGAAATACCTGAAAGCGAGATCGTAGTATCGGTTATAGCTGTTGGCTATCCTGCAGAAGCCCCTGCCAGACCTAAAAGGAGAGCTGTTGAGGATATTGCAAAGTTCTTTTAATATGGGAGTGATGCAGCTTTTAGCTTGTATTTGTGATATTGACCTTCCTGCGCTTTAGTTTGGTCGTCAAACCTTTCTTACAGCATGGGGAGGTCTTTTTGTGCATAAAAATAAGGCGTTAGAACAAAATCTAACGCCTTACTGATATTCTTTTGAACACGAAGTCTTATCGTTGTTCACATTACAAGACTTGTGAAGTGGCTTAAAGCCTTACTTCATAGCCTCTTCAACTGCAACTGCGCAAGCAACTGTAGCACCAACCATAGGGTTGTTGCCCATGCCGATAAGACCCATCATCTCAACGTGTGCAGGAACTGAAGAAGAACCAGCAAACTGAGCGTCGCTGTGCATTCTTCCCATTGTATCTGTCATACCGTAAGAAGCAGGACCAGCAGCCATGTTATCTGGGTGCAGAGTTCTACCTGTTCCTCCGCCTGATGCAACTGAGAAGTACTTCTTGCCCTTTTCAAGTCTTTCCTTCTTGTATGTACCTGCAACTGGGTGCTGGAATCTTGTTGGGTTTGTTGAGTTACCTGTGATAGAAACGTCAACATTTTCTTTCCACATGATAGCAACGCCCTCGGTAACATCGTTAGCACCGTAGCAGTTTACCTTAGCTCTCAGACCATCAGAGTATGCCTTACGGAATACTTCCTTAACTTCGCCTGTGTAGTAATCCATTTCTGTTTCAACATATGTGAAGCCGTTGATTCTAGCGATGATCTGTGCAGCGTCCTTGCCAAGACCGTTAAGAATAACTCTCAGAGGCTTTGTTCTAACCTTGTTAGCCTTCTCAGCGATACCTATAGCACCCTCAGCGGCAGCGAATGATTCGTGGCCTGCGAGGAATGCGAAGCACTCTGTATCCTCTTCAAGAAGCATCTTGCCGAGGTTACCGTGACCAAGACCAACCTTTCTCTGGTCAGCTACAGAGCCAGGGATACAGAAAGCCTGAAGTCCCTCACCGATAGCAGCAGCAGCGTCAGCAGCTCTTGTGCAGCCCTTCTTGATAGCGATAGCGCAGCCTACTGTGTAAGCCCACTTAGCGTTCTCAAAGCAGATAGGCTGAATGCCCTCAACGAGCTTATAAATGTCAAGACCCTTAGCCTTGCATACGTCAGCACACTCTTCGATAGTGTTGATACCGTACTGATTGATAACAGCAAGGATCTGCTTTTCTCTTCTCTCATATGATTCAAATAAAGCCATTGTAACAAATCCTCCTTATTCTTTTCTTGGGTCAACGATCTTAACAGCGTCAGCTACTCTGCCGTACTGACCCTGTGCTTTCTCAAAAGCAGTGTTAGCATCGTCGCCAGCCTTGATGAAGTCCATCATCTTGCCGAAGTTTACAAACTTGTAGCCGATGATCTCGTCATCTTCGTTAAGTGCAAGACCTGTAACATAGCCGTCTGTCATTTCAAGGTATCTAGGACCCTTTGCAAGTGTACCATACATAGTACCTACCTGTGAACGAAGTCCCTTACCAAGGTCCTCAAGACCAGCGCCTACTACAAGACCGCCCTCAGAGAATGCACTCTGTGAACGACCGTAAACGATCTGGAGGAAAAGCTCTCTCATAGCTGTGTTGATAGCGTCGCAAACGAGGTCTGTGTTAAGAGCCTCGAGAACTGTTCTGCCTGGAAGGATCTCTGATGCCATAGCAGCAGAGTGTGTCATACCTGAGCAGCCGATAGTTTCAACGAGACATTCCTGGATAACGCCCTCTTTTACGTTAAGTGTCAGCTTGCAGCAGCCCTGCTGTGGAGCACACCAGCCGATACCGTGTGTAAAGCCTGAGATATCCTTGATTTCCTTAGCTTTTACCCACTTTGCTTCTTCTGGAATTGGAGCTGCACCGTGAGCAACGCCCTGAGCGATAGGGCACATTGTTTCAACTTCGTGAGAATAAACCATTATTTACATAACTCCTCTCAAATGATTTTGGTGTAAATGTTGTATATTACATACACTCATATTATAACGCATATTTCGCCATTTTGCAATAGTATTTTATGATTTTTAATATTTTTTTCTCATTCTGTGGTAATTATCACGCTGCTGAGAGGAGCGAGTCTGAGTGGCAGCTTATAGTTTGTGGTATAAAGACCGCTGTTTATGCAGTTTGAGCCACTATAAATATCACGGTCAGAGTTGAGAAGCTCTTTGTAGGCTCCGTTTTGCTCGACCTTCAGGCTATAGTTCTGATAGCTTCCGGAAAAATTGAACACCATATAAAGCGTCTTGCCTGAAGGGTCGCTTCTGCGGTAGGCATAAATGCACTGATTTTTGTTGTCTGCGTCTATCCAGCGGAAAGATGTGGAATTATAGTCGGACTTATACAGTGCAGGCTGTTCAAGATAAAGCTTGTGGAGTGCTTTCACATACTCGTGTAATGAATCGTGTATAGGATATGTGAGCAAATTCCAGCCAAGCTCTTTTTCATCACGCCATTCAAGATATTCGCCAAGCTCGTTGCCCATGAAGTTGAGTTTCTTGCCCGGGTGAGTGAACTGGAAAGTATACAGTGATCTTATGGTAGCAAACTGCTCCTGCTGACTGCCGAACACCTTATCCACCATGGTTTTCTTGCCGTGAACTACCTCGTCGTGGGAATAAGGAAGAATGAAAAGGTCATTATAGAAATAACTCATGGAGAAAGTCATTTTATTGTGATGATTTCTGCGTTCAAAAGGCGGAGTCTTTATATAATTGATGGTATCGTTCATGAAGCCCAGATCCCATTTATAGTCAAAGCCAAGACCGCCGAACTCAACAGGGGCAGTTACCTTTGTGTAGTTTGTGGAATCTTCTGCGAAAAGCATAACGTCAGGGTGCATTTTCTGAATGGTGTAATTAGTGTTCTTCAAGAACCATATACCACTGTCGTTCACAGCGTCATCAGTGTGGCCGTGACGATAGATAAGGTTTGCAACTGCGTCATATCTCAATCCGTCAACATGATATTTTTCTATCCAGAAATTAACTGAGGATTTTACAAAGCTAAGCACATGAGGCTTTGTGTAGTCAAACAGGGCAGTACCCCACTCGGAGTATCTGTCATACTCGTTGTCGCTTTCAAAGAGGAAGCCTCCGTCATATATGTGCAGGGCATAGAAATCACGGACAAAATGTACGGGTACAAAGTCCAGAATAATGCCGATATTTTCCGCATGGCAGGCGTCTATGAACTTCATAAGCCCTCTGGGGTCGCCGTAACGGCTGGTTGCGGAGAAATATCCCGACACCTGATAGCCCCATGAGCCGTCATAAGGATATTCCGTCAGTGGCAGAAGTTCGATATGGGTATAGCCCATTTCCTTTACATAAGGTATGAGCAGGTCTATCATTTCTTCATAGGTGTAAAAACGGTCGGTTTCTTCTTTTCCCTCTTTTATGCGCCACGAGCCGAAATGTACCTCATATATGTTCATAGGCTTTTCATAGCATTTGTCGCGCTTTGAGAGCCATTTTTGGTCATTCCAGCTATAGCTGTTGATATCATACACCACAGACGCATTTTTCGGTCTTACCTCGCTGTACACCGCAAAAGGGTCTGAGCGGTAGTGCTTTTCAAGAGTAGGCGTTGTGATAACATACTGATAAATGTCACCCTCTTTTGCAGGGCGTTCAACGCTCCATACCCCACGTTCATCGCATTCCATAGGGATAATATCTCCATTCAGGCAAAGCTCTACCTTCCTTGCATGGGGCGCATAGGTGGAAAATCTTATGCCGTTCTCTATTTTTAATGCCCCAAGGGCTTCATACGCTCTACAGCTTTGACCATTTATAAATTCTGTGATGATATTGTTTTTCATGCCGTTTCCCCCTGTGAAAAATATTTATAAAAAGTTATTGAAATTTCATAAAATTATGATATAATAAAAGTTAGCGCGAATTGTCTGCTTTTTTGACATTAATCCAGCTTAGTCTGATTTTTCCTCAAAAAAGACCTTTTGTCGTTATGAATCTGAAAGGAATGTAGTTAAATGTCAAGCTCTGCGATAACCAAAAGTGCTTTGTGTGATTCACTGAAAAAACTCTGCGAGCAAAAACCCTTTGATAAAATATCCATATCCGATATAACAGGTGAGTGCGGTCTTAACCGCCAGTCTTTTTATTACCATTTTCAGGATAAATATGAGCTTTTGAGCTATATCTATCTTCACGAGCTTTTCGCTGACATCACCAAAGGCGTAAACTACGACAACTGGTATGAGCGTCTTGAAGGATTTCTCGTAAATATGCTCAAAGACAAGCGCTTTTACTCAAACACGCTAAAAAGCAACGAAAAGATATTCGAGCATTATCTTTTCAGAAGTATGCACAAGCTGTTCATCAGATTTTTCTATCACGCTGTTGCTATAACCAGAAAGCGTTCCGATAAGGCGAAGTTCTTTGCCGATTTTTATTCTCATGGCTATTGCGGAATAATAATAGATTGGGCAACGGGCGGAATGAGAGAAACTCCACATGACGTAATGCTGAAAATGCGTGAACTTGCATACGAAAATGTTACCATTGGTGAGGGATTCAGACAGAACCTTTGACAAAAGTCACACAATCACTCTGTTATTTTATCATATTTTATGTAATAAGTGAATAGACAAACCCAAACATACGACAAAAAAAGCGACAGATCTAAATTTCTGTCGCTTTTATTTTTTTCTACTTTGAAGCTTTTGATTTTCTTCTGTCAATAATAACGCATGCTATGAATATCAGCAAGCCTGCCCCTGAGAGAACTATGCCCTTGTGGAGCAACGGTGCGGTAAAGGTTATCTTTATGCTGTGGCTGCCTTTTGGTATCTTGAAGCCAAGGAATGCAGTGTCGGTCTTTTCACACTGCACCTCTTTGCCGTCGATCTCAGCGGTGAAGCCGTCGGTATACGGAATGGAAATGGTGAAATAGCCGTCATTTTTAACGTCTATAGTGCCGTTTATCACATCTCCGTGAGAGGTCTTCTTGTCTATCATGAACGGGTCAACGTCACGCACAAGGCTGTCTTTGTCGATGACATAACAGCGAACGTTGGTTATCTCATACTTGCCGTCAGAGAAATTCACCTTAACGCTGTCTGCACTATAGTCCTGACCTGTGGTTATGACATATTCAAAACGTCTGTTATTATTGTAATACTTCCAATCAGGTGCAGTGAGCTTGTTTTTATTGCCGTTTATGGACACCCAAGCGTCCTTTCTGCCTCCCTTTATATCGTTGTTCACATTGAAAGATACAAACATTATCTCATTGTTCGTGAGCGTTTCGGGAAGCGTTATCTCCTGAGTGAAAGGCTTTTTGGCGTCAATGGTGTATTTTCCCCATTCACGCTTTATCTGGTCGCACTCTGTAAAGTTGATGGAGCGTACTTTTTTGATATCAGATGAAAATGACTTTTCCGTCTTATCCTCAACTATTATATTATTGAAAAGAGCTTCCACTGAGTAAGGATAATTCAGGGAATTATATTCTTTTCTGCCGATAAGAGCATTGGTAGCATATCCGAAAGGCAGAACGTCATTGTTTTCATAAAGTGAAAGGCTTCCGCTTTCTTTTATCTTCTTGTAGCCTGACACTGCCTTTGCGGGGTCGTCAGTGATAAGATATCTGTTTGAAAAATACATATCAGCAATAAGGCTTCGTGTCTGAGTGGTCAGGGAAGTATTGCGGTATGAATTTTCGTTGTATATCTCGCTGTAATAAAATTTGTTGTAATCTTTATTGTGCAGTGAGGAATATATTGACATGGTGTAATAATCTGCATTATATATCATGTTCACTGTGTTCACTTCGTCAACGCAGTTTGAAGTCCTCGATATCTCCTCTTGCGAGCCGACATAATCTGCAAGTGTATTCATATCACTGCTGTTATCATATTCAAGCTCACTTAAAGGCACAAGCTCGTCTGCAAAGTTTGCATATACTGTGGATACCACGAGGCAAAGGGACATTCCTATATTAAGTATGAACTCTTTTTTGCAACGTCTGTATACAAACAGGCTCGACATAAGCACAACAAAGTCAAGAACAATATAAAACTCCACTTTTCTGGTGGTCTTGAACCAGAAAACGCCTGCCAATGCAACTAAAAGTGTTATCACTGCAAGTGGTTTAAGCTTTAGCTTTCCTCTTATTATATCAAAATAGGTGTGTCCGAAAAGGAGCATACCAAGAGGAAGGAAAGGTATAAGAACTTTCGGGTCAACATACAGTGTGCCGTTTAACATATAGACTATTATAGGGCAGGTGGCTATTACCATCATAACGATCCCGAGAAATCTTCTATAGCGTTGTTTTGAGAACACTGCCGATATTATGCTAAGCACTGTGAAAAGGCAAAGCCCCATTGAGTAGTGATAATAGAGCAGAAATTTCAAGTTTACCCCAGGTATGAACGACTTGAGGTCAACATGGCTGTTGCCTGCCTCTCTGCCTGAGAGCATACAGTGCAGTGTCGGCAGGATAAGCACGCACGCCATTATCACTGCTAGGATAAGCCTGAAAGCGAATGCTGTTCCGTCTTTGCAGAACTTCTTGAAAGTTGGCTTTTCATTTATTTTCAGCCAGCGGTAAACACCATACACTGCCATTGCCGCAAGACCCGACACTGCAAAGAAATAGCTTGTCATGAGCATCAAAAATGCCCAAAGCGTCACCATGTATTTTCTCTTGCCCTCAAAATAATCCTCGATAGCCATAAAACCTAAAAGCAGGAACGGCATATAATTCACGAACATTATGTGCCTGTGACTGTGGAAGATAAGAGGCGCTGAAAAGAGAAACACAAAGCTCAGTGCAAACGCTGTGTTGTCTGTGAATTTCTGCCGCATCCATATATAGAATATCCACAGGCTTGCTATAATGCCTATTATGGATACTATCTGTATATAGGTGGACATTTTCACAAATGGCAGAAGATAAGAAAAAAGTATTATAGGCGAATAAAGCCCATAATATGACAGATTATAGATGTTCTCACCACAACCTATGTTCGGAGCAAAGGAGGGAAAAAAGTCCCCTGTTTTGTAAAAGAGCTTTCTGAAATAATCAGGGATAGCATAATGCTGTCCGCCCCAATCAAGCTCAGAGCCATAGGCGTATTTAAACCTTGTGAGCGCAAGGACAAACAGAAGATATATCCCTGTAAGCACACACAGATGTATTATATTTTTCTTACTGAGCTTCATTCACAGCCACTCCCAGCGCAGTTGCAGTTTGTTTTTTCATTTCAGGGTGTTCACTGTAGCGTTTATACAGCGTCCAATCCTCATAATAAGCCATATGCCACAGCTTGTCTACAGTTTTATCTTGAGAGGTATACATATCCGCAAGCTTTTTCTTGAACTCGTATCTTTCTTTTGATATCTTTGGCAAAGTGTTGCCCACCACTTTCAGACGGCTAGCCTTGTAATACTTGCCAAAACAGTAAAGGTCGCACTGGATATCGTTTTTATCGTATATCTCAGTGACGTAATTATGCACGTTTACATGGTGGATATGACCATATTCGCCTTTTTGATTATGCACAGCTATAAGCTTCCAATCCTTGCAGGTCATTATCTTTTCAAGGTCAGATTCGATACCGTCCTTAACAAGCGCCCAATCGTCACGCTTACCCCTGACTTTATCAGGATATTCAAGCATTATACACTCGTTGCCCGAGGCTTTCACCACGTCCTTGAACTCCTGAGAACGCACCTTGTTTCTTCCGTTTGTTACACACACAACAAGATAGCCTTTATCATAAAGATGTCCTCCGCCCCAAAGCACTTCGTCATCAGGGTGAGCCACTATCATAAGCTTATCAGCCTTTGATGACGACGCAAGCTGTAACTGTATGGCGGATATAGGCGTAACGTCATAAGCCTGATTGATCGTATCTCTTATATGCCTTTTGTAGCCTAAAAACCACAGTGTACCTATAAAAATGACTATTGCCAGAATTATTGCTGTTTCCTTTATATGCTGTCTTGTAAATCTGAGCATAAAAATGCCCGCACCCTTGCAGGATCTCTTCTGCGAGATACGGGCGTTCACCTCTTTCTTTATTACTTGTTGTTCACATAGTCTATAAATCTTTCAAATGCAGCTTTTCCGTCTTTGTTTCTCTTATAAACGCCTGCATGTTCAAGCACCTTTGCGAACACGATGCCTATTTCTTTCTGCAAGACCTCGTGAACGTTCTCGGCTGTTATATTGTTTTTCTTTGATATCTCCTCAGCCCAATCAGCGTGCTTTTCTATCAGCTTGTCACGGCGTACACCCTCTGTTCCCTCTGTGACCAGAACCTGAGCAAGCTTCTCCATTTCGCCTTTAAGTCTTGACGGAAGCACTGCAAGCCCCATTACTTCGATAAGACCGATATTTTCCTTTTTTATGTGGTGTAGCTCCTGATGCGGATGATAAACGCCAAGAGGATATTCCTCGGTTGTGATGTTGTTTCTAAGCACAAGGTCAAGCTCATATCTGCCGTTTCTCATTCTTGCGATAGGGGTGATAGTGTTGTGCGGCTCGCCTTCAGTTTCAGCGTAAATGAACGCTTCTTCGTCGGTGTAGCCTCTCCAAGCTTTGAGTATCTTGTCAGCAAGGTCAACAAGAGCGTTTTTGTCCTCGCTGTTTATTCTGATAACTGACATAGGCCATTTAACGATACCTGCGTCAACGTTCTCAAAGCCCTTGAAAACTATCTTTTCTTCAACAGGGGCTTTCGCCATTGCAAAAGTATAATGACCGCCCTGAAAATGTTCGTGCGAAAGGATAGATCCGCCAACGATAGGCAGGTCAGCGTTTGAACCTATGAAATAGTGCGGAAACTGTCTAACAAAGTCAAAAAGCTTCTCAAATGCCGAACGGTCTATTACCATGGGCGTATGCTTCTTATTGAAAAGGATACAATGCTCGTTGTAATAAACATATGGGGAATATTGAAGTCCCCAGTCTGTGCCGTTTATTTTAAGGGATATAACACGATGGTTCTGTCTTGCAGGGGAGTTCACTCGTCCTGCATATCCCACGTTCTCATAGCACAGCAGGCACTTAGGATATCCCGACTGCTTTGCAAGCTTTGCCGCCGCAATGGCTTTCGGGTCTTTTTCAGGCTTGGAAAGATTGATAGTTATATCAAGGTCGCCGTACTCTGTTGGAGCTATCCAGCGCATATCCTTCTTTACTCTGTATCTTCTTATGTAGTCCGTGTCCTGTGAAAGCTTGTAGAAATAGTCAGTTGCGACCTTTGCAGACTGGTGGTTGTAAAGTCCCCAGAACTTTGTGTCTACCTCTGACGGTCTTGGAGTAAGAAGCCCCATGAGCTTTGTGTCAAAAAGATCTCTGTATACAATAGAATTTTCTGTAAGGCCCTTTTCCACGGCGTAATCGAGAAGCTCTTTGAGAGTGCTTTCAAGATCAACGTCAGAAAACTCCTCCGCTGGTTCGTCATATTCTTCAAGGTCAAGGGCTTCAAGAAGCCTGTTTGTGGTATAAACTCTGTCGCTCTCCTCGATAAGTCCGCTTTCCAGACCATATGTTACAAGTTTTTTTATGCTTTCAAATATCATGTTATAGATCCCCTTTTGTACAAAAGTGTGAGTGGTAACCCCCTCAGCCAGCATCTATTATTATAGACCATTGCTTATTCTTTGTCAACCGACAGACAGGCTAATTAAGATACTTTTAAGCATTTGAAAAGCGTAATAAGAATATTTTAAGATTATTTTGCATGGGACGCCTGCCCCTGCATTTAACGTCAGGGAAAACGATTTAGCACCGAATATTAACAAATTGTTAAATCGGCAATTGTCCTATTGACAAAAGCGGGAAGTATGGGTATAATAAAAACAATATGACAAAGGCGTTGACAGGAACAAAAGCAAAGTTCTGACATTACAGAGAGCCGTCGGTGGGTGCAAGACGGTATGCGGAATTTGTGATAACTCGTCCTCGAGCTTGAACGGTGAAATCTTATTAGCCGCTCACGGGTTCTCCCGTTATAGAGATACGCATTGATAGATGCGGCTGAGATATGCGGTGTGAGCCGTATATGAATGAGAGTGGTAACACGGCAAAGCTCGTCTCTCCTTATTGGTAGGAGCGGCGATTTTTTTTATGCCCTTTTCCACATCACTATCAAAATAATTATCGGCTTTATATTTATAAGGAGGATCTGACATGAAAAACGTAGAAAAGTATGAGAGAGGCTATTATATGCCTCCTGTAAAGTGCATGAAGTGGGCTGAAAAAGAGTATGTTGACCACGCTCCTGCATGGTGTTCTGTTGACCTGAGAGACGGAAATCAGGCTCTTATCATTCCTATGAGCCTTGAGGAAAAGCTAGAGTTTTTCACAAAGCTCGTTGAGATAGGTTTTAAGGAGATAGAGATAGGTTTCCCTGCCGCCTCTGAAACAGAGTATGAGTTCTGCCGTACACTTATCGAGAAGAACATGATACCTGATGATGTTACTATTCAGGTGCTTACACAGTCAAGAGAGCATATCATAAAGAAAACATTTGAAGCTATCGACGGTGCAAAGAACGCTGTTGTCCACCTTTATAACTCAACATCTGTTGCACAGAGAGAGCAGGTTTTCCGCAAGTCTAAGGAAGAGATAATCAAGATAGCTACAGACGGTGCAAAGCTCTGCAACGAGTATAAGAAGCACGCAAAGGGAAATATAGTATTCGAGTATTCTCCTGAGAGCTTCACAGGCACAGAGCCTGAATTTGCAAGAGATATCTGCAACGCTGTTATCGACATCTGGCAGCCTACACCTGATAACAAGGTCATCATCAACCTGCCTGTAACAGTTGAAATGTCAATGCCTCATGTTTATGCTCAGCAGGTAGAGTATATGTGCGACACTCTTCACAACAGAGAGAACGTTATAGTTTCACTTCACCCACATAATGACAGAGGCTGTGCAGTGGCAGACTGCGAAATGGGACTGCTTGCAGGCGCTGACAGAATAGAGGGTACTTGCTTCGGCAATGGTGAGAGAACAGGCAATGCCGATATCGTTACTATCGCACTTAATATGTACACGCACGGAGTTGACCCTAAGCTGGACTTCTCAGATATGCCTGCACTGGTAGAGCTTTACGAGAGAGTTACAAGAATGAAGGTTTATGACAGAAGCCCATATTCAGGCGCACTTGTATTCGCTGCATTCTCAGGCTCACATCAGGACGCTATCGCAAAGGGCATGAACTGGAGAAAAGAAAAGAGCTGTGACAAGTGGACAGTTCCTTATCTTCCTATCGATCCGCATGACGTTGGCAGAGAGTATGACGGTGACGTTATCAGAATAAACTCGCAGTCAGGCAAGGGCGGAATAGGCTTTATCCTCCAAAATCAGTTTGGCTACGATCTTCCAAAGAAGATGAGAGAGGACTTTGGTTATAAGGTAAAGGCTGTTTCAGACCACAAGCACAAGGAGCTTATGCCTGATGAGGTCTACAAGATATTCAAGGACGAGTACCTCAACAAGTGCGCACCTGTTGATATTCCTGAAGCACACTATGTTCAGAAGCAGAACGGCACTATCTGCGCCGCTATCACAGCTTCCGTAAACGGCGTAACAGACGATCACACAGCAGAGGGCAACGGACGTCTTGACGCTGTGGCAAATGCTATCAAGCAGGCTTTGAACTTTGATTTTACCGTGGAAACATACACAGAACACGCTCTTGAAAGAAAGTCAACATCTGAGGCTGTTTCGTATGTTGGAATTTCCTGCGGTGATAAGATGTATTGGGGCGTCGGCAGACACTCAGATATCATCGTATCTTCTATCAAGGGTCTTGTTTCAGCTATCAACAACGCTTTTGCAGATAAGAAGTAATGAATAAAAATTTAAGGGACAGGCGAAAGTCTGTCCCTTTTTTTGCACAAAAAATGCAGCCATATAGAATATGACCGCATTGTATATCATTTCTTTTTTCTTCTGAAAAGCCTTTTGAGCCAGCCTAAAAATCCCTTTTTCTTCTTTTCAGGCTCGACAGCCTTTGAATCATTAACAGGAGCAGGCTTTGGTGCATTGGCGTATGCTTCAGCGTAAAATCTGCTTTGTGCGTCAATGGCGATATCTCCACGCTGAGCACGGACATATTTTCCGTCAGGCTGCATTATCCTTGCTTTTACGTTGTCCTGCATCTGGGTGTCAAAAATATCGAGGACACGTTTTTTTACTTCTTCGCTGAGGATAGGTGCGGCGACCTCGACACGCCTTGTGGTGTTTCTTGTCATATAGTCTGCGCTGGATATGTATACCTTTTTGCGAACACCTGTGCCGAAAATATATATCCTTGCGTGTTCAAGATATCTGCCCACTATTGAGCGTATCTGCACATTGTCAGTAACGCCCTCCACGCCTGCCACAAGGCAGGATATACCTCTTATAACAAGCTCTACCTTCACGCCTGCCTGAGAACATTCTATTATCTTGTCCATAAGCACCTTATCAGTAAGAGAATTGAGCTTTGCGGCAACATATCCCTCACCGCCTGCTCTTGCAATGCTTATCTCATTATCCATAAGCTCCACTACCTTGTTTTGCAGACAGTGTGGAGCGACCATAAGTGACTTTGAGCTTTCCACAAGCTCGCCCATTGAAAGCGTTCTGAACACCTCGCAAGCATCCTGAGCAATGTCATTGTTTGATGTCATAAGGCAAAGGTCTGTGTAAAGCCCTGCGGTCTTTTCGTTGTAGTTTCCTGTACCCACCTGAACAGTGTACTTTACGCTGTCGCCAACTTTTCTTGTAATAAGACAAAGCTTTGAATGGACTTTAAGCCCCTGTGGACCATACATTACATGACAGCCTGACTCCTCGAGAAGCTTTGACCAACCTATATTGTTTTCCTCATCAAAACGTGCCCTCAGTTCCACAAGCACAAGCACGTCCTTGCCATTTTCAGCGGCGTTGCACAAGGCTTTTATAACCTTTGAATTTTTCGCCACACGATACAAAGTCATCTTGATAGATGTAACGCTTTCGTCCTTAGCCGCCTCGTCAAGAAGCCTGATAAAAGGCTTTATGGACTCATAAGGATAGTGCAGGAAAAGATCCTTTTCGTCTATCTGCTCTATCATTGACCTTGACGGGTCTATCATCGCAGAGGGCTGCGGCTCCTGCTTTGGGAAGAAAAGTTCCTTTCTGTCCGATGCCTTGTCAAACACAGCGAACACATAGGACATATCAAGGGGAGTTTTCTCCACAAAGACTTTCTTTTCTGAAAGCTCCAACCTTGAAAGCAGTTCGTTCAGCACAGTGTCGGATATTTGCTTTGAAAGCTGTAATCTAACAGGACAAAGGCGTTTACGCTTGTTGATAAGCTCAGACATATTTTGTCTGAAATCAAGTTCCGAGTCAAAGCCCTCGTCAATGTCGATATCGGCATTTCGCGTTACTCTCATAAGAGCCTTTTCTTCTATTTTATAGCCCTCAAATGCCTTGTCAGCATAATGTAGAATAAGCTCCTCTACAAGGATATAGCTTATGCACCCCTCGTCATCAGGAAGAAAGATCACACGCTGGAATTTCTCGTTACAGCTAACGATACCAACTGTGACGGCGGATTTTGAAGCGAGTTTGGCGACCGCATAAATACTTTGATTTGCAAGAAACGGGAAAGGGTGTCTTTTATCGATAATAAAGGCGTTAAGAAACGGCTTGACCTCATAGGCATAATAAGCTTCAAGAAATTTCTTATCCTGTTCAGTGAGAACCTTAATGCTTTTATGTACTATATTTTTTAGCTCCAGTTCCTCACAGATAGCTTTGTATGTCTTATCTTTTATTGGTATAAGCTCATGAACACGCTCAAATATTGCTGAAAGCTGTTCAGATGGACGCATTTTGGACTTGTTGTCTTTATGATCGTCGTCTACAAGCGAGGAATCATAAAGCGAACCCACACGCACCCTAAAAAACTCGTCAAGATTGCTTGCAAATATCGACTGAAAAAGCAATCTTTCAAGAAGCGGTGTAGCACTGTCCTGAGCTTCTTCAAGAACTCTCTCATTAAATTTAAGCCATGATAACTCTCTGTTATCGTAGACCTTGTTATTCATATTCTTATTTCTCCTAACTCCTATCGTAAGAAAGGCATCTTATATCATACTGTATTATTATACCGCCAAATGAATATGATGTCAATGCAGGTGCCGTAAAAAGCTTGTAAAATCGCCATAAAACAAAAAAAACTCCCGCCCGAAGGCAGGAGCAGATCGTCTTGAAGATCAGATCCCGATATATTCCTTAGCGGTCCGGCATATATTTGCACAGTTATTCGCAAGGACGCTGTTGTCTTGTGGCAGATTTGGCAACATGATAAGCCAAAAAAGAATGAACACAATTATAAGCATAAGCGTAGCACCAGTCACAAGTATCAAAGCGGCTGAACGCTTTGATTTCAGTGTTGTATGTACGTCGCTGCACACTTTCTCGGCGGGCTGTGCATTTTCTTTTTTCTCGTTAGGAATACGTTTTTCTTGCTCTTTTTTACACTCAGTACACAACATATACTTTAAACCTCCATAATCTATTTTTACTTCATTAACTATTATACCACATTCTTACCGTCTTGTGTTAAGCTGGCAGCTATAATTTACAAAATTTCGACTGAACTTTTTGTAAATTGGTAAAATTCTAAAACTTGCCATGCGCATATAATCTATCTTCATAAACAAAACCCCTAAAAGAATAACTTAACAAAATCAAATATTGATATAATTCTGCTATTGACAAATGAGAAGTGTATGTTATAATTACTGTGTGTGGAAAAAACAACGAAAATATGTCGTAATTAGCTTTATGTGGAGGAAGTAAAAATGGTAGACAATGTACGTCGTGAATGTATCATGTCAATGTATGAGATATACCCTCTCAGCAGAAAATTGGTATTTGATACGTTTGATAAGAAAAAGTATGATATAACAAGAACTCAGCAGATAATAATGCTGTCACTATGTATTGAGGGAACGCTCACAATGTCACAGCTTGCAAGCAAGATAAACACTTCTAATGAGCAGGCAACAAGGGCTGTGGCACAGCTTGTTGACAAGGGCTTTGTTATCAGAATGCAAAACCCCGATAATCGCAGAGTTATCAACATCAGGCTCACTGACGAAGCTATGCGCTTTATGGAAAAGATGAAAAACGAGATACTTGATGATATACTTGGTAAATTTTCCAGTGTTTCAGATAGTGATATGAAAAAAATGAAGGACGCACTTGTATTTATAAATAGTATACTTAAAAAGGTGCTTAAATAGGAGGCTGTTATGACAAAGACAAAGAAGATAGTCAGCCGTTGCGAAAGCTGTGTGAATTACGTTTTTGATGAGGATTGTGAATGTTACTGCTGCATGGTCGATCTTGACGAGGACGAAGCATACAGATCAATGAGCGACAGCGAATATAGCTGTCCTTATTACAGGCTTGATGATGAATATGCTGTTGTGAGAAAGCAAAATTGATGATAGATCGGTGAATACATGAAATTTGCCGATTTTTTCTTGCTTTATTGAATACGTAAAGTTTAAAAGCTTGTCGATGTAGTTATGTAAAGTTTGTTTGCTTTACAGTGAACGTTTGTCGTTAAATAAGGACCGATCCGGGGCTGAATATGTGTTTGGCTAATGATAGAAAGTTATTTATCAAAGTTTACAAAATATTAATAAATACAGTATTAGTATACAATGTTAAAATATTGACTATGCAGGCTGCTATAATCAAAATAGGAAAGATTTTTTGGTGGAAAGTTGCAATTAGCGTAAAAACGCAGGTTTCGTATTGTTTCATGTTCAAGGCTAATAAATATGCCGTTTTATCATCTTCTGACCTTGTGAAAATGATAAATCAATATTGTGCGAACTATCAGTATATTTATATGCAATAAAATACAAATATGATATATTGTGGGATTGACAAATGGAAAATCAAGTGATATAATACTTGTAAATATATAGGCATATTGCGTCGGAGGTGAGGCTTTTGAAGGATAAGGCGCTTGAAAAATTGTCGAAAAATGAGCTGCTCGAGTTAATGCTTTATCTGCGAAAAGAATATGATAAGCTTAACGCAGAGAATGAAAAGCTTCTTCAAAAGCTCGAAGATAAAAAAAGTATCACTGACCGACTTGACAGGCTGGAGCGGCAGGTAGCTGCACTGACAGGTCACAAGCTGGTTGTTGAGCAGCCGGTAGTGGAGGAAGATCATGGCGGCAGATAGCAAGAACGAGGTGTTAAAAAAACCTGAGCTTCCTGATGTCCAGACACTTGATCGGGTGGTAAAAAAGCATCATGAAAGGCGGGAATATCTTAGGATACTCCGCAGCACCGTGGCGTCGCTTCTTGTTGTGGCAGCGGCAGCAGTGATCATATCAATGTTATTTTTGCCTGTTTTGAGAGTAACGGGTACAAGTATGACGCCGACCTTGCATGACGACGAGCTGGTGGTGTGCAGAAAGCGTGGAAGCTTTCAGAAGGGCGATATAGTTGCGTTTTATTATAATAATAAGATACTGTTGAAACGTGTTATCGCTACAGCAGGAGATGTGGTGGATATTAAGGAGGACGGTACTGTTCTCGTCAACGGAAAAACCTTGAATGAGCCGTATGTTGACGGCAAAGCTCTGGGAGAATGTGATATCGAGCTGCCTTATCAGGTGCCTGACGAGAGAATATTCGTTATGGGCGATCACAGATCTACATCTGTTGACAGCCGTACAAAGAGGATAGGCTGTATTGCTGAGGAAGCAGTGCTTGGAAAGGTCTCACTGAGGATATATCCTTTTAAAAGGATAGGCACAGTGGACTAGCGTTTATTATAAATAGTGTATAATTTCGGAGGGAGTGATCCGTTTTGCAGAATTTTAACGGTAAAGTTCGGCAATATCTAAAAGAAAATGAAAGGAAAAAACGCAGCCGCTTGTTCGGTGTGGTGCTGTCTGTTGTTATGACAGTGTCAGTGCTGGCAAGTCTTGTTATGCCTGCAATAAGTGCCACTGAGGGTACTTCCGTGGCAGGTGGAGATGTTTCCTATAACGGCGGAAGCTATTCTTATAAGGATGCGAATAGCGTCACGATAAAATCCTATGATGCGGTCGGTTCAGGAAAAGACCAATCTAAAAAGATCGAATTCAATGTGGAATTTGATTTTGATAAGGGCGAAATGACCAATAGGTATATTTATTTCCCTATCGATGATAATGTTAGCCTGCCCGAGGGCGGTATACCGTCAGACGGAACCTGGGGCGATGTCGAGGATACTCACTTCGATGAAGGACATGGAATTTCAGGTAAGTACAGAGTCGACGAGATAGATGGAAAGAAGTATCTTTTTATTGAGTTTGACGAGCGATATCAACAGAAAAATGAGAAGGACGCTATAAGCGGTAAGGCAAGCTTTGAGGGTAATGTAAAGCGTAAGGATACAGATACAGGCGATAAGACCACTGTTGAGATAGGCGGTCAGACGGTTGAAATAGGCGGTTTCACTCCGCTCACTATGTCTGCCGTAAAGGACGCAAGCGAAACTGCAGACGGAGTTAAGTGGACTATCACAGTGGACAATCCTGCAAAGAAGCCTCTTGACAGGATCGAGGACAAGCTTTTTAAGGACGCTGTAGACGGCAGTTTTGTTGTTTCACCTGAGGGTGCGGGAAGCTATGACGCGTCAAGCGGAAAGTTTGTTTTCAGCGATGGATTCAGTGAAGAAAATGTTACCATAAGCTACACGACTCCATATCCTACAAGCGACCCGAATTTCGTTATGTCAGGTAAGGTGGAAAACAAATCCACTACATATGACAAAGACGGAAATGGAGTAAAAGCAGATAAAACTATTTATTCCCAATCAAAGAAGGATAAGATCTCAAAAACTGGCAAGAATGTTGACTACGACAATAATGAAGTCACATGGGAAATAGTTGTAAGCAACCCTAGCGGTGCAGACCTAAAGGGCTATCACCTTTATGATGAAGCATTTCCTGATGCAAAGCTGGGAAGCTTTACACTCAAAGCTGACGATGGTTCAGATGTAAAGTACACACTTGACGGAAACACACTTACGTTTGACGATAAAATAACAGCGTCCCAAATCACCATTGAGTATGTGACTGCTATCGATCGTGACAAGGCGGAAATTACAAATACAGTTAAAATGCAAAGACCTGATAAAAGCAATCCATGGTCTGATATCACATCAAGTGAAACTGTTTATAATAAGTATCAGATATCAAAAAGTGGCTGGATAGATAATAACACATTAGGTATAATCAAATGGGAAGTAACTGTTAAATGTAATGACAAAAATTCCACCCTTAAAGGTAAGACAATAACTGACAATATGCTTAAAGCAGGACAGAAGGTCAGCATTAAAATAGGAAACGATACTATTGATGCAACGGTTGCAAGTGACGGTGAGCTTGTTTTGCCTGACAGCGTAGGCGACAATAACGAGGTAGTTATTTCTTATGAAACAAAGGTCGCTGATTATGATCTTGGCGACCCTGACAGCAGTGGATATTATTCAGTGAAAAATACTGCAGGTATTGACGGCTTCCATTCTGACAAGACAGTTTATTATAAGCCTGTAAACGAGAAGTCAAAAACAGTTCTTGACATTTCTCAGAACGGAAGCAGTGTTACATATAAGTGGCAGGTAGAGGTCAAGCAGACAAACGGTTCCTTCAGGGGCAAAACTATAAGCGATGTAATGAACGCTGCGTCAAATGACGGCAAGTCAATAAAGAGCGTTCTTGACCCTGATTCCATTATTATGTATGTTCAGAGAAATGGAAAAGGAAGCTATGAAACTCTTAACAGTTCAAATTACACTGTAGTACCTAATGCCGACAACACTTCGTTTGAGATAAAGTTCAATGATAGTGAAGAATTTGACAATATAAACCTTGTGCAGATACAGTATAGCAGTACCGTAGATGTAACAGGTCTTGACGCAGGTACTATTATAAATGTAAATAATAAGGCTGCTTATAAAGGTGAAACATTCGGGCCTAGTGCAGATAAGACAAAGTTTACTATAGGCGACAGCTCCAAAGCACCTTATGAAAAGTATGACGCTGCAAGCAGTGTAGCAGGCGACACAGTGCATGATCTTAGCAGCCTGCCTGTTGTTACTGTAAATGGAGTTGAGTATTACAGGTTTGATTGGCGGCTTGATATCAACAAGGACGGCACTTATAAGCGTAACGATAATGTCGAGATCGTGGACACGCTTCCGGCGGGAATGATATTCTACGAGGACAAGGATTATCTCAAGTATTCATTTGGAAATAGTTCTGATAAGTATGATTTTGCACAAACAACTCAGTTTGAATATTTCTATGATAAGACAGCCAATACAGTAACTTTCAAGACTGCATGGAATCAGCAGGACGCTTGGACAGCTTACTACAGTACACTTGTAAAGGTCGATGATGTTAAGAATGGTGTTTACAAGAATGGTACTGCAGCGTTCAAAAACACGGTTCAGGATAAAGCTGGAAAATATCCGGAGAGAAGCCAGACGCAGACAGTTAAGGAAAAGAACTTAAAGAAAACTTCTTCTCCGAAGTCCACCGGATGTGAGATAACTTATACCATTGATGTTAACCCTAAAAAGCTCAAATGTTCTACAAGCGGAATGATAACTCTCAACGATGTTATCAAGTGCGGAGGCACGGCTGTAGTTAAGACAAAGGACGCTCAGGGTAACATTCAGACAAAAACGGTAAGCATAAATGGCAATTCCGCTGTTGATATGGATCTGAAGTCTATCAAGGTATTTGACGCAGATACGGGTGCAGAGCTTGCTGTGAGTGATTACAGTTATGTGATATCAGATCCGGAGGTAGTTGACAGCACAGTTTCCTGCAGTGCAGACGTTATTACCAACGAAAAGGGCAAGTTTATCGCTAACTTTATTCCAAGTGAAAGTATTGTTGGCGCTAAGGGTACTATTGATCTGACTTTGCCTGAGGGCTACGAAAACGGAAATATAAAGAGATACTATGTGGCTTATGGCTATATGGACGGCAACAGTTTCAAGGAAGTAAAGGCTTTTGCCAATAAGAGCGGCGAGTGGTCAGATTTTGGCAAAAGCATATCCGTTCCTGTGGAAGAGGTTTCTTCTGAGAAGGCGGGCGGTGTTTTCAGAGTCGAATATGAATACAGGGATAGCAGCGGCTTTTCAAACACTGAAGTCAGCAATGAAAAAATGCTTTCGGCTGTAAAGTGCTCCGCACTGACAGCGAAGACACGAGATTTTGTAAAGAAACTTGAAATAAACGTTCCAGATCAGCGTCACCTGAAAATAGTATACGTTTATACAGGAAGTCCTGCAAATGATGAGGACGCTAAGACCGATGGCTATAAAGTTCATGTGTTCAATAATATCTCATTTGACACAAACGGTTCAGCTGTAAATGACAGTGAAGATAATGATTCCGAGTTTGAGCTGATAAATCAGTCAAAGGCGTCATCAACAACTGTTGAGCCATTTAAGCTTATGAAGGTAGACAGCGGAGACTATAGTATTATGCTCAAAGCTTCTTTTGAGATCTACAGATATACTAAGCTGGAAAATGGCACATACGATTGGCTCCCAGCAGTAGATTTCAAAGAAAATGCTGCGAAGGACAGAAGATCAGTTATTTGGGGAAATTCGGCACAGGATAAGGCGCAGACATTCAATGTAAATTCTGACGGTTCATACAACCTTGACCTTGAACCTGCCGCAGGCACAGGAGATACTGAGGGGCATCTTTATAAGCTTATAGAAAAGCAAAGTCCGGAGGGTTATCTTCTTGACGAAACTCCTATATATTTTGCTTTTAAAGTGCGTCCGGCTGTAGTTCCAAGTGAAGTCGGTGAGGACGGATATCAGTTCGTGAAGAACGGAGATATGTTCAGAGTAACAAATCTGCTGAAAGAATTTAAGATAACTGCAAGCAAGGTTTGGAGCGATGGAAACGGCAATCATTCGGCAGAGAGCGTAAAGTTCCTTCTTGGCTCGTCTACAACTAAGGTTTTAAGCGGTGTTCCAGATGATATTCAGTGGGGCAGTGATGAGGTAACTCTTAACGAAGCTAATAATTGGAAACATGAGTGGACAAAGCTTCCTGGATATACGAAGGTCGGCAATGATTACAAGCAGCTTTACTACTATATCAAAGAGATCGATCTTGCAACAGGATATGAGGCTGTATACAGTGCAACGGCAATGAGCAAAAACACTGATGTTACAGTTACGAACGTCAAGGGACTTAACATTACGAAGGAATGGCGTGATGAGCTTGGAAACAAGCTTGCTGACAGTGAGCTTCCTGCTGGTATCGACAAGATCGAGGCAGATGTTTATGAGTCCTCTGTTGCACCAAATTCAACCTCAAGAGTGAATGGAGATAACGGAATACCAACAGATTGCAAACTTATAAAAACTGTTTCTCTGGAAAAGTCTAAGAATTGGACGGTAACTCTTGACGGTCTTGACAAGGACAAGTATTATTATGTTCTTGAAAAGAATATACCTGACGGCTTTGGCGTTACATATACTTATTCTAATAACGGCAGTGCCACGGGCTTTGATACTATCGTAAATACCAAGACCCCGCAAAAGGTAGAAAATATGGACGTTCGCCTGCAAAAGGCATGGTCTGACGGCGATAGCAATACCCATACCAATGATAAGGTAACGTTCAATATCTATAGGTCAACAAATAAGGCTGATGTGCCTGAAAAATATAACAAGTTTACAGGTACAATGGATAAGGGACAGAATGTTAAATTCAAGATCTTTACAAGCAACGGCGCAGAAATGGCTCAGAACGGAAGCTTTGCCTCTGAGTATACCATGTATGGCTCGGCTAAGTTCAGTTTCATCCTTAATAATGCATGGCTCGAAAATGGCGATATCAAATATTCAAGAGTAAGACTTATCAATGCATCAGGCGACGTTCTTGCTGATTTCCACAGAGGTGAGGACGTTTGGGATACTGACAAGCAGCAGAACGTTCCGTCATGGACAGGTACAAGTAAGTATATAAGTTTGTCTGGTATTGATAACTCATCATGGGATAAGACTAAATTTACTTTGGATCTGAGCAGTATTTCTTCTGATGTTACTGTTGAGCTTACAGCAAAGGCCGATGATGATAGCAGTTGCTCTTATGAAGTGACAGCTGAGGATCTTGGCACACCTGAGAAGACGAACGTTACACCTGTTCCTAATAAAGATGCGATACCAAGCAGTGAAATATTCTTGTGGAAGCAGATAACGCTCACGGCGGATAACAACTGGTCAACTGCCGTTTCTCTTGAAGAAAATAATGTCAAAGGAAACAAGTATTATTATTGGTTTGAGGAGATAGACGTGAACGGTCAGCCGATAAGCACATCGTCATACAAAGCTTACTACAGATACAATGGCTCAGAAAATGAGAATTGCATTGATATGACAAAGAACGGTGATCAGTATGTTCAGGTCTATAACAACTCTGAGGAAACCTTAGGAGAGCTGCCTGAAACAGGCGGCATGGGTGTTATCCCATTCGTGGCAGCAGGCGGAACAGTCACTGTTGCTGCAACATTACTTTTAGTTACAAAGCGTCGCAAAAAAACGCTATAAATAAACCAATATGAAAGGATAATTAATTATGAAGATGAAGAAATTCGCAGCTCTTGCTGCTGCAACAGTTATGTCAGTTTCAGCTATTGCTGCAACATCAGCATTCGGAGTATTTGCTACTACTGATGCTGGCGTTAATAACATTGTTATCAAGGATTCTGATACAAACAGAGTATATAAGGCTTATCAGATCTTTGACCAGGCATCTGCAACAAATACTATCAAGTGGGGCCAAGGCATTAATGGCGATGCTCTGCTTACCAAACTGAAAACTTCTGGTCTTAACACTTATATGTCACAGTTCGACAGTGCCGAGAACGCAGTAGACGTTGCAAAGATAATCTCAGACGCAGATCATTGGACAAAGGAAGATACTGCCAAGTTTGCAAAAGCCGCTTCTGGCTGCATCATCGACAGTAAGTCTGTAACTGCTCATGAAGCTAACGGTGAGTACACTATCAATGTTCCAAGTGCTGGATATTATCTCGTTGTCGATGCAACAGAAAATAATGGTGTTGATAAGGCTAACTCAGCTCTTATCCTTAACGTTTCAGGCACAACAGACGTTACTCCAAAGAGGACAAAGCCAACACTTACAAAGCAGATCAAGCACAATGAGAATGACTCATGGGGCGATGTTGGCGACAACGCAATTGGTGACGATGTAGAGTTCAAGATCACAACAACTATACCAAAAGATGTATCAGCTTATGACAAGTATACTTATACTGTTCGTGACCAGCTCAGCGAGGGCTTTACATTCAATGATAACCTTACATACAAGTACTATGACGCTGACGGTCAGGAGATCACTTCTGTTACAGTAGGCCCTAACACAACAGTTGGCGACGACAGCAGTACGACCGACTATAAGGAGTCTTTCTATGTTACTTTCGATATCAAGGAACTTGTAAAGAACTATCCTACAGTTGCTAAGATCGAAACTTATTATTCTGCTAAGCTCAATGAAAAAGCTAAGGTAGCAGTTACTGCTCCTGACAGCGTGAACAATAACCCTAACACAGCTTACCTGACATATTCAAATAATCCTCAGGACAAAACAGGTAAGGAGAACGGTGAAACACCTAAGGTCACAGTTTATGACTGGACATTCTCACTTGTCGGTAACAAGGTAGACGAAAAGGGCGAGCCTCTTGCAGGTGCTAAGTTCCAGCTTAGAAATGTTCATAACGATGCTATCAGACTTGTCAAGATAGCTGACAATGTTTACAGACTTGAGATCGGCAGTGAGGCAGGCTCTGTTGATCATATCGAAACAGACGCAACAGGTAAGTTCACTATCAAGGGCATTGATGATATGACAACTTACAAGCTTGTTGAGATAGAAGCTCCTGCTCAGTATAACAGAGCTGATCCATATGAGTTCAAGTTTGACACAACATATGATCCTGCTAATACGCTTCAGTCCATTCGTATGCTCGACGGCACTGATTCAGGCACAAGCGGTTCAACAGTTAAGATCATAAACCAGAAGGGCGGCTCACTTCCAACAACCGGCGGTATCGGTACTCAGATCTTCTACGGTGTAGGCGGAGCTATCGTACTGGGCGCAGGTGTGCTTCTCATTGCTAAGAAGAGAGCTAAGAACGACTAATTTTTGAATTTATTTTTACCTTTGTCCTGCCGATCTCGGTCGGCAGGCATCAGGGAGGACTCCATGAGGAAGAAAAGCGGTAAATCAACTACAATTTTATTGGTCTTGTTATTGCTTGTGGGGCTCTCCGTGATGTTATATCCAACAATAAGCGATTGGTGGAATTCAAAAACGCAAAGCCGTGCGGTGGCGACTTATCAGAAAGCGGCAAATGACCTTTCTGACAAGGAGAATGAAGAGATACTCAGCCGTGCCAGAAAATATAATGAAGAGATAGCAAAGCTTGCCCGACCTTTTGTGGATTATGATCAGGTCAAGGGCTATGAGGATATCCTGGATATCACGGGGACGGGTGTTATGGGCTATATTTCCATTCCGACTATAAGGGTGGAGTTGCCTATTTATCATGGTACAAGTGACGGCGTGTTAAATGTCGCTGTGGGACATCTGCAGGGTTCGAGCCTGCCTGTTGGCGGAGCGGACACTCATTCGGTCATTTCAGCACATAGAGGTCTGCCGTCGGCAAAGCTTTTCAGCGACCTTGATAAGCTTGCAGAGGGCGATGAGTTCACTATAACAGTGTTGAAAGAGGTATATACATATGAGGTCGAGGCTGTTTATATAGTTCTGCCTAATGAAATGGATAAGCTGAACATTATTCCAGGTGAGGATCATGTTACGTTGACTACCTGTACCCCATACGGAGTCAATTCTCACAGGCTTCTTGTTCGTGCAAAGAGAGTTGAAACTGCGGACGATACAAAGAGTGCTTCAAAAATAACGGCAGACGCTGTTCAGCTCGATTCTCTTGTGGTCGTGCCTTTTGTAGCAATACCGTTGTTTGTTGTACTGCTTGTGTGGTGGTTTGTGGATTCAAAACGCAAAAAAATCTCTCATGATGAGCTTGTGGCAATGCTGGATAAGCCAGAGAGTGACGATAATGTTGAAAATCTACCTGATAAGGAGAGTAGCAAAGATGAAACTTAAATTTTCTCAGCTTGCAAAGGTTGCTTTGTGTACGGTGGCAATGGCTGTTTCAGCCTTGGGAAGCATGACGATCTCAGCTTCTGCAGCGGATAATATCAATGTGGATATAGTGTGCAAAAATGATACAACGACTGTTAGTAATGCCGAGTGGAGCATATATAAGGTCGGTGAGCGTAAAGAAGCTGACTTTGTCCTTACCGGCGAGTTCAGCGATTATCCTATAGATATGTCTGATTTTACTGACGCTTCAAAAATGCAGGCTGTCGCTGATACGCTCGACAACTACGCAAAAACGGATAACATTACACCTGTTTCAACAGGCAAGACGGACGCAAACGGTCAAGTAAGGCTTTCTGCTGATTCTGAGGGTCTGTATCTTGTTTCAGGCAAGAGTTTTGAAAACACAACAGCTAAGTTTACACCTTCTCCGTCACTTATCGAGATAGATAAGGATATCGTGGCTGAGGGTCAGATAACAGTTTACACCAAGTTCACATACGAAGAGATCCCGGCAGGGGACAGTGATTATGGTGTAAGAAAGTCGTGGATAGTTCCTGATGGTCAGGAAAAGCTCATACCTGATAATATCAAGGTGGAGATCTATCGTGACGGCAAGCTTTTCGATACTGTTACTCTTGACGCTGACAACAATTGGGAGTATTTCTGGAAAGACGATACTGCGGCTGAGTGGTCAGTTAAGGAGATAGATATTCCTGCCAACTACACAGTTGTTACCAAAAACAATGACAAGCTGTTTCTTATAGAGAACACATATAAGTCAGACAGTTCGAGTAATACAGATAGTAGTTCAAGCACACCTGACAGCAGTTCGTCAGGCTCTGATTCATCAAGCTCAACGCCTGACAATATACCACAGACTGGTTCGCTCAACTGGCCGGTGCCTGTACTTATAGGCGGTGGAGTTATCCTTATCGTGGCAGGTTGGAGAGTAAGCAGAAAAGAGAAATAAAGGCGAAACCACATAGGCTCGCCTTTACAACAGGAGAAAAATAGTGACTAAAAAAAAGCTAGGACTTTTGTTGATAATAATGGGGATAATGCTGATAGCGGCGGCATTATCCCTTAATTATTACAACTATTTTCATGAAAAGCAAAGTAATAAAAGGATGGAGGCTGTGCTGAGTGACCTGAAAACGCAGATCTCAGACAGTTCAGATGACAGCGACAGCAGTTCACCCTTTGACATTTTTGACGATAGTCGATCCACGGACAGCGAGATAGATGACCCGGATAAGGATATCGTGCTTGACGGCAACTCATATATAGGCTTGATTTCATTCCCGACACTGGGGCAGGAGTTCCCTGTGACCCGTGGCTGGAGCTATGCTGCAATGAATACTGCGGCTTGTCAGTACAGCGGCAGACGTGTAGACAATGATCTTATAATCTGCGCTCACAATTACACAGGCTTTTTTGATAAGCTGGATAAGCTCAGCTCAGGTGACCAGGTCATTTTCACCGATGTTTACGGCAGAGAATTTAACTATACTGTCACAAACAGCGAACTGCTGAGCGGCTGGGATTCGCCATCGCTCATAAAAGGTGGTGGCAGCGACTGGGATCTGACCTTGTTCACCTGCACATGGAGCGGTTACAGCAGAGTGACTGTAAGACTTGTTTATTCATAAATACATCAAAAACGCACAGAGTTCTACACCCTGTGCGTTTTATATTCCTGCGGCAAGTCTTATTTTTTTTATATCAAAAGTTTTTAGTTTGTCATCGTATATGCAGTGTCGTCTTGACTTTCTTGGGTGGCGGCGTGTATAGTCAATGGCTTCTTCAAGGTCATTTGTTTGAAAAACTGGACGTTTCATTGCTTTGTTGTATACTGTGTATCTCATAAAAATACCTCCCAAATAATTCTTATAATTAATTATAACATTAATTGGTACGTTGGTCAATAGCAATATTGTACAAATTTAACCTATTAATCAGATATACATAAATTAAAACAGAAATCGACTTGTTTAAGAACACTTCACGACATAAGACGACATAATTCTACTTATAAAAATTATAGTGATAGTGGGATATTGTGCAAAAATGAGAATGGTTGGTCAATTTGACGAACGATAAAGTATAAATTTGTTTTGACAGCGAAAGTTGTAACACAGTTTTCATTGATTGATAATTAATTGAACATTCAAATATGGTATAATACCCTAAAGAATCGGAGAGGAGCGAGGAGTTATGGATAGGTTTGTGCGAAAATATGGAAGATATGTACCCTTTGCTTTAACTATTATCATAATAATTTGCTGTGCTCTTTTTCTGAAGGACCATGAGTTTTCTGAGATACTCAGTTATTGCCCGGACAATTTGTGGCTTGCCGCATTTGTTATTCTGGGGTTTTATGGATTGAAGTCTTTGTCGGTGGTATTCCCGCTTGCGGCTATTTTTGTGTGCGTGGGTGCAATATATCCGTTCTGGGTGGGCATTTTGTTGAACGTAATAGGACTATCGGTTTGCTTTACTGTTCCTTATCTTGTGGGACGGATATCGGGTGGCGATATCATGCGTGTTATTGAGATGAAATATCCTAAGGCACGAAAGCTTGTAAATTATGGGCATGACAATAATCTGTTCGCCTCCTACATTTCAAGGGCAGTGGTAGTTGTGCCGGGCGACCTTGTTTCAATGATACACGGCGCACTGCGAATGCCTTACAGACCATATCTTCTTGGCTCGATAATGGGAGTGATGCCTGAAATGCTTGTGCAGACATATATTGGAGCACAGTTGAAGCATTTGACAATAAAATCAGTGCTTGTGATGATAGCACTCATAGCTGCAACGCTGGCTTTTTCGCTGATACTTAATAAAAAGGTCAGCAGGAGCGGCAAGCAGATGGACAAGGAAGATTTTTGATATATGTACAAAAAAGCGGACTGAAAACACAGCCCGCCTTTTTTATTATTTGTCAAAGCTAGGATTGAAAGCGTAGAAATTTTTGCTGTCAAGCATATCCTGAATAAGTCTTAGTCCTTCGCCGAAACGCTGGTAATGGACTATCTCACGTTCACGAAGAAACTTGATAGGGTCACGGACATCGGGATCGTCAGCAAGCCTTAGAATGTTGTCATAGGTCAGGCGGGCTTTTTGCTCAGCAGCAAGGTCTTCGTGTATATCAGCAATAGCGTCACCGGTACTTTGGAAGATTTCCGCAGAAAATGGTACACCAGAGGCAGCTATAGGGTAAACGCCTGTAGTGTGGTCAACAAAATAGGTGTCAAAGCCACTGTCTTTTATCTCCTTGAGGGAGAGGTCACGGGTCAGCTGATAGATAATAGTGCCGATCATTTCGATGTGGGCAAGCTCTTCTGTGCCGATATCGTTGAGTATTGCCTGCACTTCACGACAGGGGGCTGAGTAACGCTGATTGAGATAGCGAAGTGCTGCGCCAAGTTCGCCGTCAGCCCCACCAGACTTCAAAAAGTTATACCCACTCTAAAACCGCCTAAATACGCCGTTTCAACACAGATAATACATTTCAATACTTGACGTCTTGCGGTCAAAGACAACTTTGTCAACAATACTCCGAAGGGCGTTGTTCTTTTCCACAGGTGTGGCATTAGGCGAGGTAATGACCTTGAGGACTTCCTGCGCCCTGACTTTCAGATCAGGCAGGCGGTCGGCTGTGGGCTGTGGCTTTGGCGGCTGTGCTTGGCGGAGCTTGCTTTCCAGCTCTGCAATGCTGGCGAGGACTTCCGACTTGTTGCGTTTGTATTCCTCCAGCGTGTCAATGCCGTCTGCATATGCCGCCTTCACTCGTTCGAGCTTCATTCGCTCTCGTTCAAGCTGTGTCTCAAACTTGGACGTGTCTTTCTTCGGCTTGACAGGGGATTGGTCAACAAGCTTGTAATCGGTCGCTGTGCCGTCCACAAGCCCCTGTATGTCCTCTGTGACCGCTTTGTCTATCTTACCGATAGTAATAGCATGGGACTCCTTACACCGCCCGTGAGCGTACTGATAGCATTGCAGAGTGCCGCTTTTGACCGACCCCATTGTGAGGTTTGAGCCACAGGAACTACATTTCAGCAAACCTCTGAGCATATACTCGTGCTTGGTGGAGCCGCTGCGTTCGTATGGTCTGCGAGCCTTTGCGGCTTTCTGCTGAGCCTTTTCAAAAATCTCCTTGTCGATAATGGCAGGGTGTTGAGCTTGCGTTACAACAACTTTCTCGGCTACGGCAGAGCGGTAGTGACCCTTTGAGCCACCTCCGCCGGGTGTCCAACGCTGCATACCGATATAGACGGGATTTCTGATGATGTAAGCGATAGTGCGGGTCTCAAAATCATTGCCATGCAGGGTGCGTATGCCCTCAGCGTTCAGCTCACGGGCGATATTGAGGTAGCCCATATCTTGGTTGATGTACATATCGAAAATGCGGCGAACTATCTCAGCTCCCTGCTCATTGACCACAAATTCGCCGTTCTTCATATCATAGCCCAGCGGAGGACCTGAAACTTTCAGACCTCGCCCGAACTTTTCCGTCATACCACGCTTGACTTCTTCGGCAAGGTTAATGCTGTAATATTCGTCCATTGCCTCTATCATAGCCTCGATAAGCACGGACATTTTGTCGTCACCGACATTCTCGGAGATAGAAATGACGTCGATACCAAGTTTGCGGAGCATTGATTTATAGACGATACTGTCCTCACGATTGCGGGCAAAACGGCTGAATTTCCACAGCAGGATTGCGTCAAAGGGTTTAGGCTTGAGCTTAGCTGTGCCGATCATCTGGTTAAAGCCCTGCCGCTTGGCAGTGGAACGTCCCGAAATGCCGTCATCGTGGAAGATAAATTCTTTCGGCACGATATAGCCGTTTTTCTTAGCGTATTCACGAATGAGCTTGACCTGGCTGTCAGGGGACAGCTCTGTTTGCTCTTCGGTGGAAACACGAACGTAAGCCGCTGCGATCTTCATTGATTTTTCCTCCTATTTTCTTGACATATTTAATAATATGCAGTATAATAAAAGGGCAGAATAAGCCCTTTTGTGGTGATTGGGTTTTGTTCATTTTGAGCTGATATTGGTAGTATCCGCTCTGCTCGCCTCTGAGTGTTGGTAGCACTTGGGGGCGAGATTTTTTTATTTATTCGTCTATATCATCAGTTGAGTTGAAATCTGACACTTCGGGAAGTGCCTCTGTCATAGACAATCCTTGACGATATTCTTCTGCAAGCATTGTTCTGTTAAATTCAGCGGTCGGCTGATATTTATACACAAGAGCCTCTATTTCGTCAAGAGTTACATTGAAGAACTCTTTTCGGGAGTTTATCTTATTCACTCTGCGGTCATTGAGTTCTTTGTGAAGTGTAGATTCAAGCGTTACTGCGTCGTCTGTGAAGATAAAGCTATGTACATCAAATGAGAATGGTACGCTTGCGTCACCAAGCTCTTTTACTCTGTCAATAGGATTTTCTCTCCTTGTCATACCGACCTTGAACACATTCTCACCGAATGAGCCAAGATTTGATATAACATATACAAAGCCTGCTTTGCCGTTCTGCAACTGTGTGATCTTCTCTTTCTTCTCCTGCACAGCAGCCATCTGCTCTTGTAACTCTTTGATACGCTGTTCAAATTTTTTGAGCTGTTCGTTATCAGCACAGGTTGACATTTGCTCGGTTACGGAATTTATCTCATTCTGATATTTGGATTCTTCCTTTTCGACTTTCTTACGCTGTTCTTCCAAAGCCTTGCGTTCGGCAGCTTCCTGCTTCATCTGCTCTTTTATAGCACGCTGTTCTTCCTTGATACGTTCTTTTTGCACATAGTATTCATATTCAACTTTTACAGTTTCTATAAACAAATATTCTATTTCGCCGATGAACTTTTTCATTGTTGGTGCAATGTTTTGGTTGCCGTCAACGGCGATAGTGAGATAACGTGCGGTAATGTTTTTGACCGCTTCAACGGAATCTTCAAGCTTTCCATACTTCAATGAATATAAAACATTTTGAAGTTCTGCTTCAAGAGCTATGACCATAAGCTTGTAAATAGCGATATTGGCTTTTGTATTATACCTGCCCTCATATCGCTTAAACTCTTCTTGAATACTTCTCTGCATATCATTATAACGCTTTTTGAGCTGTTTAACATTCATACAGTTAAGTTTCATTTCGATTATTGGTGAAAGGGTCTCATCTGCCATATCAATAAGTGCTTCATCAAGGTGAGAATCAGAGCCTTCTTCATATGCCTTGATAGCATACTGGAAACTTTTATAGATGTTTTTGAGCTTTTCAACCTTATTGGCGTTATTCTCGACGGTTTTACAGCCCTTTTCATACTCAGCGTTCTTATCTGCCAAGAGCATTTCTTTCAATTCTATGTCAGAGCCGAGACGTTCAAGTGTGTTGCGAGCTTCTTGGAGCTTTTCTTCAAGCTCCTGTTCTGCGTCAGCTTTTGCCTGCTGTCGCATTTGGAACAGCATATTTTCTTTTGTATTGCAGATCTGGTCATAATCGATTTGGCATCGGTTTCTCTTATGCGTCAAGTCTAATATTTCATTTTCGAGGTCGCTTTTAATGCCATTTTGCTTTTTAGCATACTCTTTATCAATACTTACATTTCTTATATAAAGCACAATTCCCACTATAAGTGGAATAATGAATATTGAAAATGCAAATATCAAGCACAAAACGATAACAGGACACTTTTTTCTTTCTTTCATGTATTTCTCCTCCTAATAACTTAAAAACCGACAATTATAAACTTTTTATTGAAAAACTTTACAACATCAGAAATCGGTGTTATAATATATTTGAGATAACAGGAGAAATCTTGCTATTTTGATCTCGTTGGTATTTGCGGTGCCAACGGGATTTTTTTATTATAAAGATTTTATAACCGTTTTTACAATGCCGAGTATTCTTATGCGGTCTCTTTCTGCACCGACAAACTCTCTTGGTTGATATTCGGGATTGAATGATACAAGGGTTATCTTGTCATCAGAATACTTGATTTTCTTCACAACGCCGTTTTCACCGTCGATAAGGGCAACAACTACCTGTCCGTCCTCAGCCCAATCCTGCCTTAATACTTGTATCTTGTCGCCGTTCTCTATCTTCGGATACATACTGTCCCCCGAAACGACAATGCACATTGTATTCTTAGCTTCTTCCTCGTTGACGATATAAAGTGGCATATAGCCCACGACATAATCGTCAGCGTAAGCACCGAACCCAGCCGACACACTTTCATATATAGGTATTATATGTACGTTGTCTTGTGGGAGTATGGTTGCGTTGGAGTCTATAATATGAGAAGAATGTTTAGGGCTAGGATCATCAGTTTTTAATGCAAGATATTCAGGATTAACATTCAACTCAATAGCGATTGATTCAAGAACAGGCAATTTTATTCTGAGTATTTTTCCTGCCTCATATCTTTGGATAGTTGATTTATTCAATCCAAGACGGATACCAAGTTCTTCTTGTGTAAGTCCTTTTTCTTCTCTTGCAGCTTTTATTCTATTTCCAATTTCTACGGTATTCAAATCTTGCTCACCTGCTTTCGTTATAATGATTATATCACATTAAATTGCATAATGCAATAGCTTTTTTGAAAAAAATAAAAAAATGTTGCAAAATGCTATTGACAAGTGAAAAGTTATGTGCTATTATGATAATGCAGTAAGTTGCATAATGCAACAAGAAAGGAGGCTGGCATATGGTAAACACGAACAAGATCAAGGGTAGAATGAAGGAACTTGAACTGACCCAAGCTGACGTTGCACATTGTTTAAACATAGCTCAACCCACAGCTAATCAGAAAATAAACAATGTTCGTCCGTTTGACTTGGACGAGGCTGAGAAACTGTCACACTTGCTCCACATTGATGCTGGAGAGTTCGGCAAATATTTTTTTACTCAGTGAGTTGCATAATGCAACAAGTGATTAAAGAGGGGGTGAGAGAAACGTGGAAAAGAAAATTACTGCTACTCCAAGAGGGTGTGACAGTGCCAGAATTGAGCAGGTGATCGTAACAAGAGCCTTGAAAGGTGCAGGAACAGAAAATGACCCCTGTAGAGAGGTCATTCAGTATTGGACTCTTGACGGAAAATTGCTCTGCGAAAAGGATTAATCAGATTTTCCTACAAGTTGTTCAGCTTTTTTTAGTTCAAGCTCTGAGTTTATGTATGAAACAATGGCATTAATAAAAGCTTTTAAATGCTCTATATTGTAATCTTCGTGTTGACGGCAATAGTGGGTTTCGTCATTACCGATCCAAGCAGAAGCTTTTGAAAGGGTTTTTATCTTTGGACTGTCTATGAAGTTTTCGATACATTGAGCTAACGGTTGCTTTTTGATTTTTTCTACTTCTTCTGGGTGAAGATTAATCGCAAAATCTTTAACCAGAAATTCAAGAGCTTTTCTATAACCCATACCGCATATTTCAGTTAGTCCATTTTGTTCAGCTTGAAACGATTCATTATAAATTTTGATAAATCCAGGTGATATCTCAGAGATGTCAGTATCAAAATCTATGCGTTCTGAGGTTTCTGGAATTATCTTGAATGGAATAAGCGTTTCTGCAGGGTAGCCCTTATATATAGCCATAAATATTTCTTCGCAACTAGGACACAAAAAGTTTGCATAAATAGTTATTGAGCCACCATAAGTGGGCCTGATGTGGAAGCTTTTTAGATGTTTAACAAATATGTTTTGTGAACAATGAGGACAAAAACAAGGAAATTGTATATTAAATTCAATATCATCATCTTTGTGAAGTGCGTTGTTTGAAGTAATTACATCAGTCATAGATTTACACATCCTTTATTTATGATAAATGTATTATACCACACAAAGTTAGATTTTTCAAGGAGGTACAAGAATGAAACACTACAAAATTAAGCTGACAGATAAGTTCAGTGGCGTAAGGCTGGCAACAGTCACGGCAAAGACGGCAGGCGAGGCTATGGACCTTGTTGACCGCTCAGAGGGCGAGAATATCGCCGTTATCGAGGAGCTTGTCTAGCATAGTACAACCCCGATATCCAATAGAATTGAGTAGGAGGTGATAAAAATGCCGAAATATCCACCTTTAAAGGTCATAAGGCACGTTTCGTTCGATGGTGGCAAAAGCTATAAGCTTTGGGACGATTGCACGGAGCAGGAGCGACAGGCGGCTGCGGACAGTATCGGACGCAAGCTTGCAGGAGCGTTGCAGGATATGGTCGGGCGTGACCCGTCACTCTGGGATAAGCTTTGTGAAACGGCAAGAACTGAGCACCCTGAGTGGATAGCTTAAAACACAGGACGTTAAAATGAAAGGACGTGAGAAAATGATAGCCGTACTAGAGATAATCAGATGTGCCGCAGCGGTAGCGCTTTTGGTGGTGCTTGCAATGTATGTAGCGTACAGGTGGTATGTAAGCGTAAAAGAAACTGCCTACGAGGAAGCTGAGGAGAGCATAAAGCGTGCAGTGAGAGAAGCAGGCAGACCTGTGGTCAAGGTCGAAGTTGAAATGAAAGGAAAGTGGTAATGAACATTGTAGGAATACTGCTGATAACAATAGATGTGATTGCAGGCATAGATGTAGTGATGTACATATTACTTGGTGCCATTGAAAAGCACTGGGAGAAAAAGTTTAAGGAGGATAAAGATGATAACGAAAGAGGAGTTTGAAAAGGCGGTGGAGTGCTGTGCTAGTGACATCACAGATTGCGACGGCTGTCCGCTTTGTGCCAGCGATAAGCACCGTATGTGCAGTACATATCTTGCAGAGTACATAAAAAACGAGCCTGCACTGTCTGCCAACAGCACAAGCTCGGAGGTGGTATCAAAAGATACCGATAACATACACATTGATAATAGCACAAAAGAGCAGATTTGTCAAGCATACAAAACTGCTGATGAAGCTTGCTCAAATATACTTACTGTCTATGAGGGAATGTCAGAATGTGAGCAGAGAGCCTTTGATATCGGAGAGGCATACGGAAAAATATTCGACACAAGGAATAAGCTTGAAAAGTTGAGAGGCGGTGACGGCAATGAACATTAACGCAAAGAAAGCTCAGGACAAGCTGTCGCAGGAGCTGTCTGCCGCTAAGCTTGGCAAGTATGCGCAGGCGGTTGCAAAGCCTACTCTTGAGGCTCTCAAAACTTTCTGTGAGCAGAACGAGGAGTTCGCTCAGGCGGTTCTGCAGACGGACAGGACTTTCGCTGAGTGTGCGGAAAACGCTGTTAAGGGTGCAGGGGGAAGTATCTCGGATATCGAGGTCTACCGCAGAGCTGTAAGCTTTTACTTCAAGGGTGCGGACGTTCATTTCAATATGACTATCGACCTGGGTGACGGCTCGGACAGCGAAGAAACAGCAAAACCGCCTGTCAGCCTGTCACTTGACAGCTTGCTTGACTTCTGAGGCAGCAGTATGAAAAAGACAAGAAAAGAGGCTCTTATTTACTGCTTTCCTGCGGTGGATAAAGAGCTTATGGATAAGATGAAAGGCAAGGGTGCTAAGAATTATGTGGTGTTCCTCACAAGGGGTGCTGAACTTTTCGCACGTTGCTTTCACCGATACTCAAAGGGTGACCTTGTGGAAAGACAGCGTTATGTGTTCGCCCGTGACGGATCTGTGAGATACGGCAGTGATAACGGCATTAACTGGTCGGTGCGTAATGACTTCCGTGAGCCTGTCTTTTGCAAGTGCTGTATGGGATATAACTACGATAATTCCTATTCGGTGCTGAACATCAAAGCCATAGACAAGTCGGATATGCGTTACAGCCAGTATCAGCATTATCACGGCAATATGCTGATGAGCTATCTTCACGCATATTGCAAACACCCTAACCTCGAGTATCTTATGAAACAAGACTATGACGTAACAAGCGTGAGATACACAGGTTGGTGGGGATATCAGAAAAAATTCCTGCTCTCTCAGCGTGTGAACTGGAAAAGTAATGACCTGCTGAAAATGCTCGGACTGAACAAGACGGAGTTCAAGACACTCAAAGGTAGCGAACAGCTGTGGGAGCAGTATCTTGACTATCGTGAGGAATATCCAAAACTCAGACCGGAAGATTTACTGAATATAGCAAAGGTCTTTAAGAACGAACACGGCACTCTTGAACGTCTTGTGAGGATAACAGGTCTTACTCCGCAAAGGGTGGCACGATACATACACGAGCAGGAAATGACACCTCTTGATTACAGCGACTATCTGGAGCAGTGCGAAATGCTGGAGTATAACATTCACGATACAATGATAGCGTTGCCACACGATTTCTGGACAATGCACAACAGGCTTACTCAGATCATCAACTATGAGCATGACGAGCTTGTTTTGCAGAACTTCACGAAAAGGCTTGCAGAGCGTGTCTGCCTTGAATTTTTGGCAGACGGCTTACTTGTCAGACAGCCACACAGTTTGAAAGAGATAGAGGACGAGGGCAGGATACTTTCCCATTGTGTGGGCGGATATGCAGAACGCCATGCTATGGGAAAACTCAGCATAATGTTTCTGAGAAAAGTTTCTGAGCCTGACAAGCCTTACTATACTGTTGAGGTGAGCCAATACGGCGGTATCGTGCAGTGCAGAGGATATAGGAACAACGCGGTACGAAACGGCGGTGAGGCAAAGCCGCCGGAGATAAAGAGCTTTGAAAAGAAATATCAGCAGTATCTTGACAGGATATTTGCAGAAAAACGAAAGGAGCGTAAAACAGAATGAACGAACTATCGGCAGAATATATCAAGGCGGCTGAGCTTGACCGCAGGATAAAGACCTCAGCTCAGCTTGCACAGCAGAGCCTTTACGATATGTGTATGGGCTTTAAGGAAATGAGGGACAGCAGGCTTTACAAGGAGCTTGGGTACTCCGATTTTGGAGAGTATTGCGAGCAGGAAACACAGATAAACAGGCAGAATGTCTACAAATACATAAAAGTAGCGGAAAATCTGCCGTCTGAATTTGTCTCCTCGGGGAGACAAATTGGAATAAAAAAACTCTATCTTCTATCTTCACTTTCCGAAAGTGAGCGAACAGAGCTGACAGAAAATAATGATCTTGAGAACACTTCTGCGAGAGAGCTTGAAAGGCAGATAAAAGAGCTGAAAGTCAAAGCTGCCAATGCTGATGTGCTCAGTCACAGGCTTGAGGATATGAACAACATCTGCGATACGATCTCGAAACAGAGAGATAAGGCAGACAGGCGAATACGTCAGCTTGAAGCCGAGATAAAGGAGCTTGAGAGCCGTCCTATCGAGGTAGCTGTGGAAACAGACAGCAAAGAGGTGGCAAACCTTAAAGACGCTATGAAACGTGTTGACCTTGACTGGTCGGAAAAATATTCAAAGCTTGAAGAAGACAGCCTGAAAGACCGCAGAGAGCTTTTGCAGAAAGCCGAGCAGGCTGAAAAGGACAAGCAGGACAAGCTTTCACAGCTTCGTGCGGAGCTTGACAGAACTAAGGCGGAGTATGAGAAAAAACTTGCAGAGAACGCTCCTGCAAGGCTTGTGCAGGACGATAAAGCCATATTCAAGGCCTATCTTTCCACCGCTGTTGACAGCGTAACAAGGCTTGTGGGCTTTGTGAACGAGCATAATGACAGCGACAATTACGGACTTTTCACACAAAAAGCAAGACAGCTTGCGGATATAATCAATTCAAAACTGGAGGTATAAAAATGAAACTTTATGAGCTTACAAACGATTTTCAGAGGCTTTTTGACAGCCTTGAGGATATGACGGAAAATGCCGAGCTTACGGCAGAGGAAAAGGCTGAGGCTGAAAAGGTGTGGTTTGATACCCTTGAATGCGTCGAGGCTGAGTTTACGGACAAGGCGGAGAACGTTGCGGCTTATGTTAAGGTGCTGGGCAGCGAGGCGAAAATGCTTGAAGCAGAGGAGAAAGCCCTCAAAGCAAGACGTGAACAGAAGGTCAAGCAGGCAGAGAGCCTTAAAGCTTATCTTATGAACAGTATGCAGAGGGTCAACCTTAACAAAATAGAGGGCGTTATGGCTAAGATAAGCATTACAAAGGGCAGGGAAAGCACCGAGATAACAGACCCGAAAGCCTTTGTGGAGTGGGCAAAGGTCAATGATGACAGCCTGCTGAAATACAAAGATCCTGACATAAGCAAGACGGCTGTCAAGGCGGCTATCGAGGCAGGCAGAGAGATCCCCTATGCGGCTGTTGTCCGCAGACCGGGGCTGACCATAAGATAAGGAGGAAAAGAGAATGGGACTTGCGATACTTGTATTAGGCTTTTCAGGAAGCGGCAAATCTGCTTCCCTGAGAAATTTCAAAGAGGACGAGCTTGCACTTGTGAACGTGAACGGAAAACAGCTTCCGTTCCGCACACAGTTTATTTCAACGATACATACCGACAATTACGGTGAGATAGAACGCTTTATGAAAGCTCAGACGGCAAAGTCCATAGCCGTTGACGATAGTCAGTATCTTATGGTGAACGAGTTTATGCGCCGTGCAAAGGAAACGGGCTATCAGAAGTTCACCGACATTGCAAAGAATTTCTGGGAGCTTGTGAGAAGCGTTGAAATGCTTCCCGAAGATGTTATCGTGTATTTTCTCAATCACCTTGATACAGGCGAGGACGGCAGGCAGAAAGCTAAAACTATCGGCAAGCTGCTTGATGAGAAGATAACTGTTGAGGGTATGTTCACAACTGTGCTTAAAACTGTTGTGGTTGACGGCAAGTATCTTTTCGCAACTCAGACGGACGGCACTGACACCTGCAAAAGTCCTATCGGGCTGTTTGACAGTATGTACATAAGCAACGATCTTAAACTTGTTGATGAAGCACTGAGGACATACTATCACCTTGCGGACGAGCATATCTGCTCAGAGTGCGGAAAGACGATAATGTCAGACGGCAAGCGTACTGTTCAGCAGATAATAGACGGCTCGATGAAGAATTACGGTAAACAGCTTTGCATGAAATGCGTTCTGAAAAGGGTAAAGGCGGCGAAGTCCAATGAAGCTGAGAGCGTATCAGAATGAGCTGGTGGAGCAGGTAAGAAAGGCGTGGAGAGCAGGGTATAAAGCACCCTGCATAGTCCTGCCCTGCGGCGGCGGAAAGTCCTGCATTGTGGCTGAAATGGCTAGGCGGACGACCTTTAACGGCAAGAGAGTGCTTTTTCTCGTCCACAGACGTGAGCTCGTTGAGCAGATAAAAAAGACGTTTATTCGCTGGGGCGTTGATATGAAACTCTGCGAGGTTGGTATGGTGCAGACTATTACAAGACGGCTTAAAAAGCTGCCAAAGCCTGCACTTATCATAACTGACGAAAATCACCACAGCTTTGCTCAGTCCTACAAACGCATATACGAATACTTTTCGGACGTGCCGAGAGTGGGCGTTACTGCGACTCCTGTCCGCCTTAATGGTGACGGGCTTGGTGACGTGAACGACAAGCTTATCATTGGCGTATCCGCAAAATGGCTTATTGATAACAACTGTCTTGCACCTTATGACTACTATGCTCCTGACGTTGCCGACCTTACAGGGCTTCACGTTTCTCACGGAGAATATATGGCGGCGGAGATAGAAAAAGCTAGGGTAAAAAATACTGTTTTCGGTGATGTCATAAAGTATTACAAGCAGTTAGCAAATGGCAAAAAAGCGGTCTGCTACTGTGCTTCCGTCAGACATTCTCAGCGGACGGCAGAGGTATTTAACGGCAACGGCATAAAGGCGGCTCATATCGACGGCTCGACCCCAAAGGCAGAGCGTGACAGCATTATCTCAGCTTTCCGCAGGGGAGATATAACTGTGCTGTGCAACGTTGACCTTATCTCTGAGGGCTTTGACGTTCCCGACTGCGAGTGTGCCATACTCCTGCGACCCACCAAGAGCCTTACTCTTTACATTCAGCAGGCTATGAGATGTATGCGGTACAGACCAAACAAGAGAGCCGTCATAATCGACCACGTTGGCAACTATGCAAGGTTTGGTATGCCTGACGATGACAGAGAGTGGAGCTTGGAGAAAAAGCCGAAAGCTCAGCATAAAAAGCAGGAGCAGAGCGACAAGGTGAAACAATGCCCCGAATGTTTCTATACCTTCTCTGCTCCTCCTGCGGGCGTGAAAGTATGCTGTCCTCATTGCGGATATGAGTTTCCATCAGCCGAGAGAAAGCTTGAAACTGACAACAGCGTGGGTCTTGTAAAGGTGGAGGGATTTAAGCTTGACTTTTCAAGTCCTGCCGATTGTCATACCTATCCCGAACTTTTGCAGTATGCGAAAAGTCACGGCTACAAATCAGGCTGGGCGTATTATCAGGCAAGGCAAAGGGGGCTTATAGGTTGACGGAAGAACACAGGATACAAAACGAGATACGCTGTGCGGTGTCGCCCTACTGCACTGTCTTTCGTGTGAACGTTGGCGAGGGGAAAACAGTTGACGGCAGATATTTCACCACAGGTGTGCCGAAAGGTTTTTCAGACCTGTTCGGCGTAAGGCATAAGGACGGCAGAGCTGTCTTTATCGAAGTCAAAACAAAGTCAGGACGAGTTCGTCCTGAGCAGAAGAATTTCATAACAAAAATGCGTGAGTGCGGAGCATTGGCAGGCATATGCCGTTCGGCAGAGGACGCAGTAAATTTACTAACGGAGGAATAAAAAATGGGATTTAAGTCAAATCAATCAGAGGCGTTTCAGAATGGATTAAAGCCTGAGGGCGATTACGAGTGCATCATAACCGCTATCGAGGAACGCACAACAAAGAAAGGCTCGATGGGTCTTAACTTCACTCTCGTCATCAGAAATGACGTGCAGGGACAGAAATACGGCAACTCCTGCCTGTTTCACACCATATGGAAAAAGCATGAGCCTAATGAGAACGATATGCAGGTGGAGGGCTACAACTTTGCTCAGCTCATGGCAATGGGCAAGGCGGCTAAGCTTCCTGACGGCAAGGAGTATGACAGCCTTAAAGCATACTGCACCGACCTGCTGAACAAGTGCATAATGGTCAACCTCAAGCACGAATCAAACCCTAATTACAAAAACGGAGAGCCGCAGGAACGCATTAATTTTGTCAACCCTACAAAGTATCCTGAGTGCAAGCATAAGTTCAAATCCTCTGCACCGAAGGCGGACAGCTTTGCGACTAAGCAGACGGGCTTTGCAACGCCTAAGACAAATACGCAGGCTGACAGCGCCATAGGCTCGCTTGAAGATTTTGAGGACGTGCTTACAGATGACGGCGTGCCGTTCTGATTTCTGAGAAAAGCGAAAAGTCATGGTACTTTTGCATAAAAACGCAGATGATATTTTGTGCAAACAAATGATTTATATTTTAATTTGGCAACATTTCTGCAATTGTTGCATTTTTAATGCAACTTTATGAACGTTTTTCGGGGATAAGTGAAAGGCTTTGACTTTTCAAAATTTATGTTAGGAGTTGGATATATGTACGAACAAATACCGCAGGAGCTTAAAGCCCTGCCAAACTGGATATGCTGGGACGCTGTGCCTGATGAAAAGAGAGGGAAGATAAAGAAAGTGCCGATAAACGCACTTACAGGCGGAGGGGCTATGTCAAATAACCCCTCTACTTGGTGCGATTTCGATACGGCTGTGAGAGCCTCAGAAAAACATTCGGGCATAGGATTTATGTTCGGTGGCTGTCCATATTTCGGTGTTGACATTGACGGCAAAGAGGAGGAGCTTGAGGCATACCAAAGGGGAGAGAACGGCAACATCATATCTGAATTTATCTCCACCCTGCAAAGCTATACTGAGATATCTCAATCAGGCAAGGGCATACATATCATATGCAGAGGAACGCTCCCGAAGCGTGGCAGACGTAAAGGCTCAGTTGAGATGTATGAGAACGGCAGATTTTTCGTTATGACAGGCAACTCCTGCTCAGAATATGATGGCATTGCAGAGTGTTCCGACAGCATAAAGCCATTGCACGAAAAGTATATAGGAGGCGGTCACGAGCCTGTGGCAAAGGCTGTTCCTGCTGTCAGACTTGACACCGCAGACCAGATAATCAAAGCTGCGGCAGGTGCAAAGAACGGCGGAAAATTTGTTTCCCTCTACAGTGGAAGAACCGCAGGATATACCTCGCAGAGTGAAGCTGATATGGCGTTTTGCTCAATGCTTGCCTTCTGGACAGGCTGTGACGCAGAAAAAATGGATATGATATTCCGTTCCTCAGGTCTTATGCGTGAAAAGTGGGACAGGGCGCAAAGCGGTTCGACCTATGGCGCACTCACGATCCAGAAAGCCATTGCCGATTGCGACAAGACCTATTCGCCAAAGTTCGCAGGGGGATTTTCTCTTAATTTCAAGTCACCCTCTGAGCCTGTTTCTGTGGGCGCTGTGGAGCAGGAAGAAGCAAAGCCAAGACTTTATTCATTTGACGATACAGGCAACGCAGAACGCTTTGTTGACCTTTTTGGCGAGCAGGTGAGATACTGTTATACAGACAAACGCTGGCTTTGGTATGACGGCAGAAAGTGGTGTACCGATATGACAGGCACAGTTAAACGCCTTGCTGATAAGGCTGTGGCTTGCATGGCAGCAGAGGCAAAGGTGTACGCTCAGCTTGACGCAGACGAGGGAACGGATATGGCGAAAGCCTTTGAAAAGCATATGAAGTCCTGCCGTTCTAACAAATCAAAGAACGCAATGCTAAGCGAGGTCATGCACCATGTTCCTGTTCTGCCTGCTCAGATGGACAGATTTAAAACTGTTCTCAATACACCTGGGGGAGTTATCGACCTGCGAAGCGGCGGCATATCTCCTCACGACCCTATGACATATCTGACGAAAATGACAGCTGTTGAGTATTCAGAGAACGCCGACTGCCCTCGCTGGCTTGCCTTTCTTGATGATATTTTCAGAAAGGATAAAGACCTTATCAGATACGTTCAGAAAGCTGTGGGATATTCCCTGACAGGCTCGACCACCGAGCAATGTGCGTTCTTTCTATACGGAACAGGACGAAACGGCAAGTCAACTTTCATTGATATCATAAGGGATATTTTCGGTGACTATGCGGCAAATATCCAGCCTGAAACTATTATGGTGCGCAGTAATCAGAGCACCGCCATAAACAGCGATATCGCAAGGCTCAAAGGTGCAAGGCTCGTGACAAGCGTTGAGCCTAACGAGGGCGTTCGTATCAACGAGGGTCTGCTCAAACAGCTTACAGGCGACGATACTGTTACCGCAAGAAAGCTTTACGGCGACGAGTTTGAGTTCAAGCCTGAGTTCAAGCTTTGGATGGCGACAAACCATAAGCCTGTTATCAGAGGAACGGATACGGGCATATGGCGCAGGATACATATGATACCATTCACCGTGCAGATACCCGAAGAAAAGATAGACCGCAGGCTGAAATACAAGCTGTCGGCTGAGCTTACGGGCATATTCCGCTGGGCAGTTGAGGGCTGTCTGCTGTGGCAGAAAGAGGGGCTTAAAATGCCTCGTGCAGTCCTTGAAGAAGTGAGGGAGTACCGCCGTGAAATGGACGTTATCTCTGCATTTGTCGAGGATAAGTGTACTGTGGGCAAGGGTCTGAGCGTGCAATCAAGTGCATTGTATGCCGCTTATCTCAGGTGGGCAGACAGCGGCAATGAGTATAAAATGTCGAATACCAAGTTTGGACTAGAAATAGCCAAAAGATTTGAAAAAGTAAAAGGCAGAAAGTATAACTATTACTCAGGTCTTACGCTTGACGAACAAATATAGGTGGAGGGTTTACTCTTTTGTGGTGGGTTTCAGGGTTTTTCTAACCTTTCGTATTAGAAAAATAAAAAGAATATATATATAGAAAGAGTTCTTGAAAAACGGCACAAACCTACCACGACCCTCCGCAAAGGGGGTATCAACTATAAAGATAGATTTCAAAAGAATGTCACAAGAAGAATTTGTACGGTATGAAGATATGGCAATAGACGGCAGGCTCATCTATGACGAGTATCCTGCTGAGGAATATAAGTATTTCTCGCAGTTATCAAGACTTGGCTACAAGAACAGGCACGAGGGGTGGTCGAAAGAGATATGCGAGGACAAGCAGGCGGAATACAAGCGGGAGTATCTTCACAGCAAAGAGCGAAACGGCAGGTTTTTCAGGCAAGCCTGCATAATGCAGGAGAATATCCGCAGAGGGCAGACAACGGTCTGGAAGATAAACAAAACGCAGGATAGGGAAGAAAAGCTCACATACGCATTGCAGGCACTGGAGCTGATACTCTGCGACGAGGGGCTTGCAAAGCATAACGGAGTAAGCATACCCGAATATACAGGCTGTGAATACTGCAATGGAGTGACAGAGTGGAGCGAAAAGCTTGGAGCGGACGGCAAGGAAGTCCGCTTTGAGTTCTGTCCTGTCTGCGGAAGAATGATCGAGGAGGTACAAAATGACAATACAAGAAAAGATATCACGCTATCAGCTGATACCGAAGCTCATAGCCAATCTTGAAGAAAACAGGGCAAGGATACTGAATGGGAAAGCCGTATGCTATGACAAGAATGACAGTTCGGCAGGAACGCCCGGCAACACGGCTGAAAGCTCAATGCTGAGTTATGCCTGCAAGGGTGAGAAACAAAAGGAGCTGAGCGAAGAGCGTGCAAGGCTCACGCAGGAGATACAGTCTGAGATAGACGAAATGTTTTGCAATGAGGAAGCTGAAACCATAGATACTGCAAGGATAATCAAGCTGTATTTCATCAACGGTATATCGGTGAAAAAGATAGCTCACAACTATATTTTCAGAGATTACAAAACTGTGCTGAGAATGTTTCACAATGGCTGTGAGAAATTAAATATACCACACAAGACCACTCAATACCACTTGCAGGAACGCACATAGTATGATATCATTACAATAGCCAATAAGGCAAGCAAACATTTGCGGACCTCCATAAAAAAGTCCGACGGGGCGAAAGCTCCGTATGCAGGTCGAGAGCGAGCCAGCTCAACATCTGCTCCACCATTTACAAAACTCCTTATAATATTTTCACAAGAGACACTCCGAACGGGGTGTCTTTTGCGTTGTGTCGTAAAAGGTTCATAAATGTCGAATTTTTGATATACTGCATAAAAAATACAAATGCTATTTATGCAGGAGGGAGAATTTTTGTGCAAAAGCTTGACTTTATTTGCTTTATGGTGTTATCATGTTGTTCAAGGGAGGTAATCGTGGTGTGTGATGAGAAAGATAATGCTGAGAAAGATAATACGCTTGGCAATCTGAAATTAGAAAATGCAAAATTGATGTTAGATTCGGCAAAACTTGATTATGATCGACAATGGAGTCGTAAGGCAAAACTTGATAGTAAAGCTAATGTTACACTCACAATTTCAGGTGTGTATGCATCTTTTTTTACTTTTTTATATAATTTGTCTAATATTTTTAGTAAGAGTAAATTCACGAAAAGCGAAGTTTTTGTTATATCAATTTATTTGTTTTTCATAGTTATCGCTCTTATGCTTTTTATATGTGGAGTAGCTATATTATTATACATCATAAAAGCAAATAAATATAGAGTTCCTAATACATATGGCCTGTATAAAGAAAAAATGTTGACTGTTCCAACGAGCGTTTTGTGCCAAGCATATGTATATCAAATAATTGACTCCGTACATTATAATAATTTTTTGCTGAATAAATTATTTATGTTATATAACAAATCCTTGATTTGCATAGTTATTTCAATAATTATGGCGGTGTTGGGTTTCTGTGTTAGAATAAATTGTTTGTGAGGTGAGAATAATGGGAATAGAAGAAGACGTTGAAAAATTGCTTAGAGGTGAATCAGCTGAACCTGATTTTATTAGTAAATCTAGTGAAATAGGGCAGGAGTATGCGTATATTACAGAGGAATTCCGAGCAGATGAATTAAGAAAAAGAAAAATGGAGACCTTTGGACACAATGAGTTTGTATTCGAATATAATAATATAAATAAACACAAATCGGATAAAGACTAAGTATATTTTTTACGCAATAAGGATATGCTAGTTTTAAATTATAAAGGACATCTTTTCATAAGGTGTCTTTTTTTGTATCAAAAAAATCGAGGTGAGGTGAATGCCGAATGAACAGAATTTAATAGTTCCAAGCTCGAGTGAAGCTCGAAAAAATGGCTCAAAAGGCGGTAAAAAATCAGGCGAAGTCCGCAGGCGTAAAAAGACTATGAAGCAGGTAATGGACTTCTTGCTTGAACAGCCTGCCAATACCAGAGCGGACTATGAGTTCCTCGTTGAGCAGGGCATTGACCTTAACAGCCTTGACCCTGACTTCATAAATAATATGCTTCTTGTGAATGCGGCTCTTATGGCAAGGGCTAAGCAAGGAGACGTTGCGGCGGTGAAAGAGCTGCGTGACATTATCCGTGATGACGATATGCTCAAACATAAGATAAAATACGATAACGCAAGGCTCAGGCTTGAAAAACAAAAGCTTGAGCCTGTTTCTATGCCCGATAAGACGTACAGCGGTATCCCTGCGAGCCTTGTCGCTCCTGCGTTCTCGCCTGTCTTGTTCGATATTGCAGAGCAGGAACATTCCGAGTATGTTTTCCCCGGCGGACGTGGCTCGACTAAATCTTCATTCTGCGGACTGAACGTTATCGACCTGCTTATGAAGAACGAGAATATGCACGCCTGCATCCTGCGCTCTGTGGCGAATACTCTTAAAGACAGCGTTTATTCTCAGATACTCTGGGCAATATCTGCACTTGGTCTTGATGATGAGTTTGCCTGCACAAAGTCGCCCCTTGAAATCACACGCATTTCAACAGGGCAGAAAATATACTTTCGTGGTGCTGATGACCCGTACAAGATGAAGTCTATCAAGCCTCCTTTTGGCTATATCGGCATCGTGTGGTTTGAGGAGCTTGACCAGTTCGGCGGTGAAGAAGCTGTGCGAACGATAGAACAGTCTGTTATAAGAGGTGGCGAGAGAGCATATAAGTTTAAGTCTTTCAACCCTCCGAAGTCGGCTCAGAACTGGGCGAATAAGTACATCAAAGTGCCGAGAACGGACAGACTTGTTACCGAAAGCACTTATCTTACTGTGCCAAAAAAGTGGCTTGGCAAGCCTTTTCTTGATGACGCCGAATTTCTCAAAGAAACCAATCCCACTGCCTATGAGAACGAGTATATGGGCATTGCAAACGGCACGGGCGGTAATGTATTCGATAACGTCCTCATAAGAGAGATAACCGACGACGAGATAGCACAGTTCGATAACATCTATAACGGCGTTGACTGGGGCTGGTATCCCGACCTTTACGCTTTTGTCAGAGTGCATTATGCCCCTGCTCAGCACACGCTGTTCATATGGCAGGAGTACACCTGCAACAAAACAAAGAATGTTGATACCGCAAAGCATTTGCTGGAGCTTGGTATCACGGCAAACGATCTTATCACCTGCGACAGTGCAGAGAATAAGTCTGTTGAGGATTACAGAGCATACGGCTTGCTTGCGAGAGGTGCAGAGAAAGGTCCTAACAGCAGGGAGTATTCATATAAGTGGCTGCAATCTCTGCGGAGTATCGTTATAGATAACAAGCGTTGTCCTGTGGCTTGCGAGGAGTTCATCAACTGCGAGTATGACAGGGATAAAGAGGGCAACGTTATAAGCGGCTATCCCGACGGCAATGACCACGTTATCGACGCCGTTAGGTATGCAATGGAAAGAGTATGGAAAAGGCGGGGTCAGTAAGCTATGGGCATTATTTCAAAAATAAGGGAGTGGATAAGCAGAATGCTTTCAAAGTCAGATATAAAGGGCGTTTACGGTATTGATATCGCCGTGACGGACAGTATGATAAGAGCTATTGACAAGTGGGACAGAATGTATGCAGGTAATGCAGCACCCAAGGGAGTTCACTCTCTGCGGCTTGAACACGCTGTTGTGAGGGAGTTTGCAAACACGGCTATCAATGAAATGACCCTGAAAGTTTCCAACGATAAGCTTGATGCCATAATGAAAAACGCTCTTGAAAACCTCAACAAAAATCTGCAAAGAGGTCTTGCAACAGGAGCAATGATAATAAAGCCACTGGGTGCTGATAAGGTGCAGTATGTTCCGCAATCGCAGTTTATTCCTGTGGAGTATGACGTGAACGGCAGGCTTATAAAGGTCATTTTCCCTGAGATAAAACGCATGGGCGATAATGATTACCGCATAAGGCTTGAATATCACGCTCTGGACTATGAAAAAGGACTGACTATCACAAACAGGGCTTTTCGCTCCAATGACGGCGTGTCTCTTGGGGCTGAGATACCTCTCACAGCTGTTTCAGAGTGGGCGGAGCTTATCCCTAAGATAGCCTATCCACTTATGCTGCGACCCTCTTTCGGCTATTATGTCAACCCTATCGACAATACAGTTGATGGTTCACATTCAGGTGTATCAGTGTTCGCAGGGGCGGAAGAAGTCATAAGAAAAGCTGATATCCAATTCGGCAGGCTCGATTGGGAGTTTGAATCAGGAGAGCGTGCAATAGACGTTGACGAGGCTGTGCTAAGACCTGTGACAGACCCGTTCACAGGTAAGAAGCGTGCAGAAATGCCTAAGCTCAATGAACGGCTTTTCAGAGGGGTAAACGTGTCAGCTGGCACGAGCGGTGACTTTTATCACGAGTTCTCACCGCAGTTAAGGCAGGCTGATTTTATCGCAGGACTTGAAGAATATAAGCGTGAGATAGAGTTTGCTGTGGGGCTGTCCTATGGGGATATCTCAAACCCTCAGACAGTTGATAAGACGGCAACGGAGATAAAGTCCTCAAAGCAGAGAAAGTTCGATACTGTCACGGCGATACAGAATAATCTCCGTGTCTGCCTCGAAGACCTCTGCTATTCGCTGGCGTTCTATAATGGGCTTACTCAAAGCGGCTATGAGCTGTCTGTGAACTTTGAGGACAGTATCCTTGCTGATGATGAAACAAAGCGTGCAAGCGATCGTCAGGACGTTTCTATGGGCATTATGCCCCTGTGGGAATACCGAATGAAATGGTATGGTGAGGACGAGGAAACGGCTAAGAAAATGACCTCCGACAGCACCGCAGAGGTGATAGAATAATGCTCAAAGCAAGCGAGATAGAGCGAGTTTCAATGGTTCTTGACAAGCCCCTGCGTGACCTTGAAATGCAGATAATGGAGGATATCGTCCGTAGGATAAAGATAAACGGCGAGATAACACGTTCGGCGGATTGGCAGATATACAGGCTTCACGAGCTTGGAATGAGCAAGCGTGAGATAAAGAAAGCCATAGCCGATAACCTTGACCTCTCCAAAGCTGAGATAAAAGAGCTGTACAATGAAATCCTGCAAAAAGGCTATGAATGGGACGATAGCATATACAAGACCAAAGGCAAGGCACGGATACCCCTTGAAGAAAATGAGGGGCTGCAAAGGCTGCTGTCGGCTGTATCGGAGCAGACTTCGGGGGAGCTTAAAAACATATCTCAGTCACTTGGCTTTGCAGTAAAACAGCCTGACGGCAAACTTAAATTCACGCAGGCGGCTGACTTTTATCAGCAGAGCCTTGACAACGCCATAATGGGCATAGCGAGCGGAGCGTTCGATTACAATACGGTCATAAAGAAAGTTATTTCGGATATGACGAACTCAGGTCTGCGTACTGTGGACTATGCCACAGGGTGGAGCAACAGAGCAGACGTAGCCGCAAGGCGTTCGGTAATGACAGGGCTTTCACAGCTAACCGCAAAAATGAATGAGGACAACGCCAAAGAGCTTGGCACAGACTATTTTGAAGTCACCTGGCACAGTGGGGCAAGACCCTCTCACCAAGAATGGCAGGGCAAGGTCTACAGCAAAAAAGAGCTTGAAACTATCTGCGGTCTTGGTACTGTGACAGGTCTGTGCGGAGCGAATTGCTATCACGATTATTACCCCTTTATCCCCGGCATATCTGAGCGTTCCTATACAGATGAGGAGCTTGCGCAGATGAATGCAGAGGAGAACAAGCCTGTTAAATACGGTGATAAAGAGTACACAAAGTATGAGGCTTTACAGCGGCAAAGAAAGCTTGAAACTGCAATGAGAGCACAGCGACAGAAGATACATCTTCTTGAAGAGGCAGGTGCAGGCGAGGAGGATATCATCAACGCACGCTGCCGATATCGTGGCACTTCCCAGGAGTACACGAGGTTTTCAAAAGCAATGGGTCTGCCTCAGCAAAGAGAGCGTGTGAACGCAGACGGATTAGGGAATATGGGGGTGGGGAAAACCAAGATAGACTTGACGCAAAAAGATTATAGTGATATAATTGATATGAAAGGTAAGATGTCTGATATAGACGTGCGAAAGTGGTATAGACACCACAACAAAAATATCCCTCAGCTTATCGACAAAAGCAAATCTATTGAAGAACAGGCAAGGCAAGCTTGTGAACTGCGTAACAAGTATCGCTTTCAGGCAAGAGAGTTAATGGAAGATCAAAAAGCTCGTAAAACCCTTGACCAGACCGACCCTATCATTTCTTTTGAAGACTTGGTATCAGATAAAATGGCACGAAAAAACATGAGCAGAGAAGAAGCTGTAGCAGACACTTTGAAGACCGCTGTAAAAACACGAAGATCAGTAGATAAAAGGTATGGATTGGATGATCAGCAATGAAAAAATATGAATACAATATTTGCACGGCTGCGGACAAAGAAATTTTTGAAAAGCAATGTGCGGCATTGGAAAAGCATATCCCAGGCATTGAACGTTTCGATATGCTGACAGATGTTGACGGCTCACAAACGCAGATATATGAATTAAACGGAAAGAAGATAATCGTACACAACAGTTATTATATTGACGCTGTGTACATTGATTCAGAAGTTGAACTTACAGAGTATTTCAAATGATAATTTTACCGCTTGACTAAGGTCGGGCGGTATTTTTATACCCAAATATCGGAATTAAGCACCTTAACGGGTGCTTTTTTCATACCATTTCGTCCTTGATATGACGTTAAACTGTCAGACTTTCACACCGCAGACAGAGCGGTATATAAGCTATGTAGAAAGGACAAACATATGAAGAACATTTTTGAGATCCTTGCCTCTCTGGGTATCGTTATCCCTGAGGACAAGAAACAGGACATCACAAAACAGGTGGCAGAAAATTATAAGACTGTGGCTGAGTTTGAAAAGGTGAAAAGCCGCCTTGAGGTGGAGCGTGATAACTATAAGGACAGCCTTGATACCGCACAGAACTCTCTCAAAGAATTTGAGGGTGTGGACGTCAAGGAGCTTAACGGCAAAGTCGCACAGCTCACCGCTGACCTTGCTAAGAAGGATACCGAGTATCAGGCGAAGATATCTGATATGGAGTTTGACGCTACCCTTGATAACGCTATCTCGGCAAGCAAGGCAAGAAACGTCAAGGCTCTTAAAGCTTTGCTTGATGTGGAAACTCTCAAAGCTTCCAAAAATCAGGCTGAGGATATCAAGACGGCTATCGAGAACGTGAAGAAAGATAACGATTATCTTTTTGAAAGCTCCGAGCCTATCAAGAACCCGGTTGCTCCCACAGGAACGCCTGCCGCAGGTGAAGTGAGCAAGGAAACCTTTGCAAAAATGGGGTATATGCAGAGGCTGGAACTTAAACGAACAGACCCCGAAAAATACGAACAGTTGAAAGGATAGGATATTATGAAAATGACAAATGGCATTAGAATTTCTATGCAGTATTTCGCAGAGCCGACAAAGATCACCGATCTTATCGATCCTGAGGTAATGAGTGACATGATCGACGCAAAGATAGAGTCTAAGATAACTGTATCTCCCTTTGCGAAGATAGACAGAACGCTCGTTGGCGTGCCTGGCGACACTATCACAGTGCCGCAGTATAAGTATATCGGCGACGCAGTTGATGTTGCAGAGGGCGTTGAAGCCGAAACTGTCAAGCTTGAAACAGACTCCACTCAGACTAAGGTAAAGAAAGCCATGAAAGCGGTGGAGATAACCGACGAGGCTGTTCTCAGCGGCTATGGCAACCCTGTAGGTCAGGCGACTTCACAGCTTGCAATGTCTATCGCTTCTAAGGTGGACGCAGACAGCATGGACGCACTTATGAAAGCCCAGCTCATCTATGACGGCTCGGCTTCTGCTATCTCTTACAGCGGCATTGTTGACGCTGTTGACAAGTTCAATGAGGAGCTGAACACCGAAAAGGCTATGTTTATTAACCCTCATCAGAACTCACAGCTTAGAAAGGACCCGAACTTCATTTCAGCAGATAAGTATGACGGCAATGTGGTCATGACAGGCGAGATAGGAAAGATAGCGAACTGCCGTATCGTTCCGTCAAAGAAAGTTTCACTTAACGAGGTTATCCCGGAACAGTATGTGAGAGTTGACAGCGATGCAGAGGGTGCAAAGGAAGTTGTTGCGGACAGCACAGCTTCACCGACTGCATCACAGATAAAGCTCGGCTCAGTAACGCCTTGTGCAGATGGCTACACTCCAAAGGTGGGTGACTATGTTGTAAAGAACGCCGCTGTCAAGGCTGGCACTTTCTACACCTGTCCTATCATCAAGCTCAACGCAGATACTGAAACAGAGGACGAAACATCAGCTCTGACTATCTACCTCAAGCGTGACACCAACGTTGAAACAGAGAGAAGAAGTACAAAGCGCTGTACAGATATATCTGCTGACAAGCATTACACTGTGGCTATCTCAGACCAGTCAAAGGTAGTGCTTGCAAGATTCAAGAAGTAAAGAGGTGCGGCAGTATGAAAGCATATGCAAGCGAGAGCTATTATATAGGCGTTTATCTTTGCGGCAGAGAGCCTGACATATCTGCCGCTTTTGAATTCTATGCAATGCAAGCCACAAGCCTTATGAAGCAATATACCCTTGACAACGTTGACGAGAACGATATCCCCGAAGAAGTGAAAATGTGCTGCTGCGAACTTGCGGAGAATATCTTCAAGGCAGAGCAGGAGGGTGGCACTCAGGGGATATCTTCCGAAAGCGTTTGGGGCTGGTCAAAGTCATATGAAAGCTCAGATATCCGCAGGCAGAACGCTGACAGAGCCGTTCACGATATCGTGTACAAATGGCTCGGCGGAACAGGGCTGCTTTACAGAGGGGTGAGGTAAATGCTTGCAAACAGCGATTGCACAGTGTATCTTTTCGACAAGCAGACAGAGGGATTTGTGCGGAAGTATGCAGAGAAAGTTTACTGGTGTGAGAATAAGTCGGGAAGTATCGTGAAAAGCGGTATGCAGACCTCAGACAGCACAAGGGTGTATTTCTATGATGATAATGCACCGAAAACCCCTGCAAAGGATATGCTTGTGAGAGGAAAATGCGAGTTTGAGTTCGATAATCGAACGCCGCAGAGCATATCTGAGAGCATGAAAATCTTCCGTGCGGAGTATGACTTTGTTACGGTAATGAGCATTGATGATTATATGTTCGGCGGTCTGCCACATATGGAGGTGAGCGTGAAATGAAGATAGGTCAGCCTATGGACAGCAGGGCTATCACTTGGGATAAGTCCTTTGCAGGCAAGTATTCAGAACGCTTTGATAAGGCTCAAAAGTTCATTGACGCCGAGTGCATAAGGCATATGGTGAAGTATACACCTACCCTCAGCACAAACCTGAGAAAGTCTGCCACGAGAGGCACGAAAATAGGCAGCGGCAAGATACAGTATACTGTGCCCTATGCACGCTATCAGTATTACGGCAAGCTTATGGTATCCTCTGTTACAGGTTCGGCGTACGCCCGACATGGAGAAAAGAAAGTGCTTACCGACAAAGACCTTGTTTACAGCACTTTTAAAGAGCCACTTGCCGGCAAGCTTTGGTTTGAGCGAATGAAAGCCGACAAGAAACAGCAGATACTCAGAGGAGCGGCGGCGATAATGGGAGGCAAAGTGAAATGAACATAATCGAGCTTGTGAAAGATATCTTGCAGCAGTTTCCGAAAATATCGGAGGTCTGCAACGATATCCATATCGATTTTACCGATGATACGCCAACCAATTATGGCTTGTCCTCAACAGGCGACAGCCTTATAAGCTCAGATATTCTGGGCGGACAGACAAGACAGCATAACTTCATTCTCTATGCGGTGTATCAGTCTATGAACGACTTTGACCGAATGTCAAACAGCGGCGTACTGCTTGAATTACAGATGTGGCTTGAAAGCTATGCAGACAAGCATAGAGATACCACGTTCACTACCATAACAGAGGACGAGGAAAGGACAGGCGTTCTTGAAAAGCTCACTTGTGCAAATGGAATGATATATGCAATACCAAACGAAAACACAAACGATACTGTGCAGTATCAGTTACAGATAGCGGCACAGTATCAGATATAAAAGGAGGAAAACATATGCCTGATTATTCATACAAGAGCGGAAAGCTCAACAGAAGTCATCTTCTGCATTATCTTGACACTACATTCGCAGCGGTCGCCTCATCACCAAGCTGGTATCTTCTCGGCAAGGACGTTGAGGACGCAAGTGTGGCACTCAACCCTGACACTTCCACAAAGAAGAATATCCTTGATGAAACCACAGTTGAGGACAATGGCTATGAGCCTGAGTTCGACCTTGATACATTCTATGCAAAGCCCGGTGACGCACTTTACGAGAAGCTTAAAGATATCATGATGAATCGTCTTACCGGTGACGCCTGCAAGACAAGCGTGCTTGAAGTCATCGTTGACAAGACCACAGGTGCGTATGACGCTTGGATGGAAGATGTCATAGTCAAGCCGCAGTCTTATGGCGGACCACAGGGGGGCGTAAATATCCCGTTCAACTGCACCTTTGCAGGAAACAGAGTGAAAGGCTCTGTCACCTTTGCGGCAGGCGTGCCAACGTTTGCAAAGACTACGGAAGAATAAACTATATGACAAACATATGAAAGCACTTCGTCAAGAGCGGAGTGCTTTTTGTTTGCCGTAATACAGAAAGGATGATAAAAATGTCAATGCAGTCAATAGATTTTAACAGCGGCAATTACAAAGAGTACGCTATAAACGGCGACGAGAACAGAGTTATAAGGATAAACGTGTCAGACGTTGGTATCATCACAAGGATACAGGACGCTATGAGCAAGGCTGACAATATCGCAGAAGAAGTGTCAGAACGTGAGAAGAACGAGGACAGAACTCAGCTTCTCAAAGAGTATGACCAGCGTGCAAGAGAAATGGTCAATGACATATTTGGAAGCGATGTGTGTACGGCGGCGCTCGGAAGCGTGAACGTGTTCTCTGTGGCTTCAAACGGCAAGCCTGTGCTTGTGAACTTCCTTGAAGCGCTTCTTGCGGTGGTGGTGCAGGAGATAAAGTCAGCACAGACGGCGGCTCAGATAAAGCTCGAAGAAAAGGTGGAGAAGTACATAGCTCCCGTTGTTGCTCAGCCTGCGGTCAACGTGGCGGAGCTTTCTGACGAGGACAAAAAGGCTCTGCTCAGGGAGCTGCTGAAATGATAGGCAGTTTGCCAACAGCCCTTGAAATAGACGGCAAAGAGTATGCCATACGCTCAGATTTTCGGGTAATCCTGCGGATCTATTCAGCCTTTGCAGACCCTGAACTTGACGAGCGTGAAAAGTGCTATGTGTGCCTTAAATGTCTTTACGCTGAGGATATCCCACGAGAACATTTGCAGGAGGCTGTCAACAAGGCTTATTGGTTTGTGGGCGGTGGAGATGTTCCCCAGGAGAGCGTTCAGCCTGCAAAAACTATCGACTGGGAGCAGGACGAGAGTATTATTTTTCCTGCGGTGAACAAGGCGGCAGGCTTTGAAACGAGGACGGTCAAGTATCTTCATTGGTGGACTTTTCTCGGCTATTTCAACGAGATAGGCGAGGGGCTTTTTTCGTCTGTTATAGGCATACGGCAAAAGCTTAACAAGGGCAAAAAGCTTGAAAAATACGAGCAGGAGTTTTACAGAAACCACCGCAATATGATAGATCTTAAACGAAAGCTCTCAGCAGAAGAGCAGAGGGCTGAAAACGAGGACAAAGAGTTTCTGAAACAACTGACGGGAGGTGAATGACAATGGCTGACGGGTGTTTGAATTTTGACACCAACATAAACAGCGAGGGCTTTGAAAAGGGTTTGAAAAGCCTTTCTGATATGGTGGGGGATATCAAGCCAAAGCTTAAAAGCCTTGCAATGGCTGTGACAGCTGCATTCTCCGTCAAGAAGCTTGTGGACTTCGGCAGGCAGTCAATAGAAACGGCCTCAGACCTTGCGGAAGTGCAAAATGTTGTTGATACGGCTTTCGGAGAGTCCAAGCAGAAAATGGAGGACTTCGCTGACACGGCTGTAAAGACCTACGGCATTTCAAAGCTCACCGCAAAGCAGACAGGCTCAAACTTCATGGCTATGGCGGCAGGAATGGGGCTTGCCAATGACAGTGCAAGCGATATGGCTATGGCTCTTACAGGGCTGTCGGCGGATATGGCTTCGTTTTATAACGTTGGTCAGGACGTGGCAAGCACGGCTCTGAAATCAATTTTTACAGGGGAAACTGAGACCCTCAAACAGTTCGGTATTGTTATGACGGACGCCAACTTGCAGGCGTATGCACTTTCAAAGGGTATCACGAAATCAACTGCCGATATGTCGCAGGCTGAAAAAGTCCAGCTGAGATACAACTACGTTATGTCACAGACGGCTCTTGCACAGGGCGACTTTGCAAAGACGTCTGACAGCTGGGCAAACCAAACTAGAATACTCTCTGAGCAATGGAAAGAGTTCGGAGCGACTATCGGCACTGTGCTGATGAACGTTCTTCTGCCTGCTGTCAAGGCGATAAACAGTCTGCTTTCACAGCTCATAGCTTTGGCACAGGGGGCAGCGAGGGCACTTTCAGAGGCGTTCGGTCTTGAACTAAGCAACAGTGCAGACGAGGCTCAAAGCATAGGGAAAAGCACCTCTCAGGTAGCGGATAATTACGGCGATATAGCCAATGACGCTAAACAGACGCAGGAGGCACAGGAAGGATCTCTTGCAAGCTTTGACCAAATGAACAAACTGAATGATGAGAGCAAGTCAGACAGCACTGGGGTCAGCGGAGCCGGGGAGATAATGCAGCCTTCCGGGACTAGCGTTGAGGTGGATACGGGAAAGGCAGATAAAAAGCTGTCTGACTTTTTCAAATCAGTAAGAACTCAGTTTGAAAAGCTTGCAGACTATCTTGATAAGAATTTTAAGCCTATTTTCGCTGATATATGGAGCGGACTTGAAAGAGAGAGCATTGAACTTGCTCAGATACTCGGCGGAGTTTTCAGCGATATAAAGTCGCTTTCCGAGCCGCTCAAAGCTTATTTTATAAACGATTTTACACCGCTTATGCAGACCGCTTTCAGCACGCTTGGCAAGATAGGCATAGGACTTTTTGACAGCTTCAACAAGGTGTTTTCTGATATCTGGAATATGGCAGTGTTCCCTATACTGCAAAACTTTCTCACTGTAGGATTACCCCTAATGGCGGATTTTGGCACGCAGGTATGGAACACGCTAGGCGTACTGTTTGATAACATAAAAGAGATATTCGATACCTTGTGGAACGGCGTTGCACAGCCTGTGTTGAACGCCTTGAAAACACTGTGGTGCGATACTTGGCAGAGTATTTCAGACTTTTGGAACGAGTGGGGACAGCCTATATTTGACGGCATAAACGAGGGAATAACCACCACAAAGAACGTATTCCTCAATCTGTGGGAAACAGTCTTAAAGCCTGTATTTGATGAGCTTATGAGTGTGGCTGACAGCGTTTGGACTGAGCATTTGAAACCGTTGCTTGATGAATTTCTTGACTTTGTGGGAACGCTTATCACAAGTGTTTTGAGCATTTATAATAAAGCAATAGCACCTGTTGTGAACTGGCTTGTGAGCATACTCGGACCGATAGTCAGCAGTGTGCTTGGCAAGATAATAAAGACAGTGGGCAATGTCATAAGCAATATAATTGACGCCGTGAAGAACATTATTTCAGCACTTAAAGGCGTTGTGCTGTTCATAGCGGGAGTGTTCACCGGTGATTGGAAAAAAGCTTGGCAGGGTGTAAAGAAGATCTTCAAAGGCGTATGGGACGCACTTGTTGACATAGCAAAAACACCTATTAATTTGATAATCGGGCTTATAAATGGTCTGACAGGTGCAGTTGAGGACGCTTTAAATTGGATAATCGACGGCATAAACGAGCTGAGCTTCACGACGCCTGATTGGCTTCCCGGTGATCTTGGCGGTCAGACATTTGGCTTTGACCTAAGCCAAATTGATATCCCCGAAATACCCAAACTTGCCCAAGGTGCAGTGATACCGCCGAACTCTGAGTTCCTTGCAGTTCTGGGCGATCAGAAGCGTGGCACGAATATCGAGGCACCACTTGATACTATCACTCAGGCTGTTTTGCAGGCTCTTGTGTCTTACGGCGGAGCAGGCGGAAACCAGAAGATAAGCGTTACCATACCGCTGACTCTCAACGGCAGGACTATCACACAGATAGTTATTGATGATATCAACGACTATATCAAGCGCAACGGCAGGTCGCCAATAAGGGCATAGGAGGTGCAGAAAATGAAAAGCAGAGGACTTATATTCGGCAGCGAAAGGGTCGCCACACCTGCGGAAGTCAGTTTTACAAATAACAAGATATGGTCGAACAATGCAGGGCGAACGGCTAACTGCAAAATGGTGGGCGATATAAGAGCCATAAAGAAAACTGTCACGCTGAAATGGTATCATCTCACAGGCGAGGAGACGGCAAAGCTCAATGAGTATATCTCCAACGTTGACAGTCCGTTTTTCAGTATCACGCTCCTTGATGAGACATTTCAGGAAAGCACTTTTGACGTTTACGCAAGCGACCCAACTTATGAGGTTTTCGGCTGGGACGAGAACAAACAGTTCTGCAAAGGCGTTGCGGTGGACTTAATAATGCAGTAAAGGAGGCAGTCGAATTGTACCAAACAAGTGAGCTTGTGGCTCAGCGTATCGAGAGTTATTGCCGTACTTGGCGTTTGTGGATAGAGAATGCAGAGGGCGTTATATCAGGTGACAGCATTATGTCAGCTGACAGCTCAATGCAGGCAACATCACTTTCAGACGACATCGAACTAGGCGCAGTATGTTCGCAATCGTGGAACATGACCATAAGTGACACTGAAACAGCGTTTCTTGGTAAAGAGTATGACACCTATCTGTATCTCGTAGACTACGAAACGAACGGCATACTTGCAGACGAAAAGATACCAATGGGACGTTTCACCTGTGTGAAGTCGAAAAAGTCGGGCGGCAGTGTTCAGCTGACAATGGCGGATAGATTATATTTTTCGGACAAACCATATGTACCACATATCCCTATGCCAAACTGGAATAAAGCCGTTGAAGACGACATCTGCAGACAATTAGGATTGCAGAACGGCAATGACTATACAGAGGTGCGACTATTGCGTGACAAGAACGGCAGAAGGTTGATAGATAAGAACGGCAAGGTGCTGTACTCAAAGTATTTCTATTTCAAGGTCAGCTCAGTGCCAAAGGACGTGACCATGCGGCAAATGTTGTCCTATCTGGCTTCTGCGCAAGGTCAGTTTGGGTATGTTGACAGGTATGGAAAGTACGTCCGAAAGTGGTATGGCAAACCGGTGAAAACGTTGGATAACAATACGATAGACCTGCCAACACTGTCAGAAAGACAAAACGTGATAGTAGGCATAATCTGCAAGGTCAGTGATGATGTAACGTTGTCACTTGGTGTGACAGATACAACGCAAGGTCGAGTCTTGGAGTTTGAAAATCCATACATGACAGAGTCTTTGCTACAATCTCTGTGGCGCAGGATAGGCGGCTTTTCGTGGTACACCACTGAGCTGTACTACAGACTTGGCGACCCACGTTTTGATATCGGGGACGTGGTGACCTACACCAACGGCACAGACAGCTATGACATACCGATAACGAATTTAGGATTTACCTTTGACGGCGGACTGAGTGCTGATATTTCGGCGGTAGGTTTGTCGGTAGAAGAACAGCTTTAAGGGGGTGAGATAATGGCTGATGAAAATGTGACATTGACACAAGATATCACAGAAAATGACTATCCTATGCAACACGCCGGGGAGGAAATTGATGAGATATTGATCCGAGCCGGCAAGATACACTATGGCACTGTGGAACACAAGATGACGGGAGCAAATGCGCTGATGCGGATACCGCTTGGACTGACCTTTACACCAAAGCAGGTAATAGCAACACTACGGCAGACAGACATACCAACACCATACAAGACGTTCTGCACCCACGTTAGTGGTTCGGGAAAGTCGTACTATCTGAACGTCTGCATGGGAGCTAATAACGGGTCAACAGTAAATGTCCCGACAGGAACGTACTATGTGGATTACATTGCGATAGAATAGAGGGGGATTAAATGACAATAACATTAAATGCAGATTATGACGTAACCCTAAGCACAGCCCTGCTGGGCTATGTGGGTGAAACGAATGCCCGTCCTGTGTCGGTCGAGGGCATGGAGATAGACGGTGCAGACCGCTATGTGCTGACTATCGACTATGGCGACGGCACTGTCTATGAGGTCGATATCACAGGCGGACAGTGGACACCTACGGCTGATATACTGCGGTCAGCGCAGACAGTCAGCTGTCAGATAGCGGCGACGAAGCTGTCAGGTGATGAATATGTGCTGGTGAAGAAATCACGCATGTTCAGATTGCGAATAGGTGCGGCTATAGGCGATAATGCAGTACCGTCACCAAGTGTGGCAACTGACGCACTAGACCGCATAGACGCCATAGGTAAACAGGCGCACGCAGATATGCAGACAGCCGTCACCGCCGCAGACACAGCTACTACAGCGGCAAATAACGCCACTAAATCTGCCACAAACGCAGGATTGTCAGCCGACACCGCAGAACAGGCGGCTGAACGTGCTGAGACCGCAAAGACAGCGGTTGAAACGTCCGCAACGCAGGCAGAAACCGCTATGCAGGGCGCAGAAACCGCACGTGCTGAGGCAGTTAAATCACAGAATAGTGCCAAGGTATCAGCAGTGCAAGCATCAACGGCAGCACAGCAGACCACAGCCGACAAAAACATTACAGCAGGCTATGCTAAAACCTCCAAGACTAATGCCGATAGCACAGCAGTGGATAGACAGGCTGTTCAGACTCTTGCAGAACAGGTAACAGCGGATAAGGCTAATGTAGCAGAAAACGCTACTAAGGTTGCGGAGGACAGGGCAGCCGCCGAAACTGCCGCACAGACAGCACAGGCGGTGGCTGATAGCCTTCCGGACGACTACACAACAGCGGTCGGAAAGATAGCTGAAAATACGGCAGAAATAGCTAACGTGAAGCTGACGGATAAAGAGTTACAACGTAGGGTAAACGCACTGTATGACTTGGGCAATGGTGTGACACATCAGTTTGAAACCGACAGCGAAACAGCGTATGCCAAGACAGTGCCTACAGGGGCGAAGTTGATGAGCGTGAAGTCTGTTGGTGGTAGGTCTATCGTGTTTAATCAGTTTGCGAAAAATAAACCATTCGATTCCAGAAATGGAATTACAACGTCAACGGACGGAAATTATTCAGTTCTGGACGGAACGGCAACCAATGCTATAACTGCGAAGGGATGGTGGGGTTTGAAATTGGACGAATTCTCGCCAACTAACGGACACAAATATTTGTTTTGTTCAAAAATTATCTCAGGAACCGTTAATCCTGCGAATGGATGCACAATCGGAACTGCAATCCAAAAACAGATTGTTGGAAAATCGTTCATATTTGAAATGTCGGATAAACATTGGGATAGCAATTGGCTATCGGCCATATATTCTGACAAGGATACAGTTTTTAACAAATTAAAAATTTCCGTCATGCTGATAGACCCCACCCTCATGTTCGGCTCAGGCAACGAACCTAGCACAGTGGAAGAATTTGAAAAAATGTTCCCTGCAGACTACTATCCATATGCTGTAGGGGAGATTGTCAGTGCTGGTACGGAAGAGGCCGTTGTGGGTGATACCGCCCACCCTATCCCCGAAGCAATCCGCAATCTGCCTGGCTACGGCTGGTCAGCAGGAACGGCACGAAACTATGTGGACTATGAGAATAAAAAATATGTTCAGTGCGTGAACAGCGTTGATTTGGGGACGAAAAACTGGTGGATGTACAAAGACGGTGACTACACCCCATTTTTCTATTTGAATGCAGTATCTGACATTCGTGGTGGCACATCAAATTTTCTGTGCCCGAAGTATCAGTATGTTAAGATTGGCGTTACTGATAGCGCATCTGGATTATATGTTTTGGAGAACACAACGGTGCGTGTGCGAGACACCGCCTACACCGATGCCGTCACATTTAAACAGGCAATGCAGGGTGTAATCCTATACTACGAACTAGCGAACCCTATAATCACGGATATTTCAACCCTGATTGACGATGATTTTCTACGAAATCTAACAGTTGAGGCAGGTGGTTCAATCACGTTCAAGAACAGCAACGATAGCTATCGCATACCCGTTCCGAGTGAGGAAGAGTATATTGTGAAGCTGAGTGAAGTAGGAGGTAGCGTATGACAGAATTGCAAGAAGAAATGCTGAAAGCCGCAGGGCTGACGGAAGATAACTTCAACAAACCAAAGGTAACCGAGATAGACAGGATAAAGGCAAACGTTGATTTTCTGGCTATGATCAGTGGCGTAGAGCTGAATGAGGTGAGCGGCGATGAGTAAGAACTACGTCAAGGTCAAGAGATACTATGACAACCGTTTGTGGTCGGCTGCTATGGTACACGCTGCTGTCGGCAAGTGGATCACGGCTGAGGAGTATGAGATGATAACAAAGGAGGTATACCATGAAGCAGAAGTTAGCGAAACTCATTGATGTAAAGTCCATTGTAACACTGTTCTTGACAGCGGTGTTTTGCGTGCTGGCACTGCGCCGCACGATTTCGGCAGAGCAGTTCATCACGGTGTTTACTGTGGTGATATCGTTCTACTTTGGCACGCAGTCAGCCAAAAGAAAGTCAGGTGATGACGAGTGACGGAAGCAATTATCGTTGCACTGATAACAGCTGCTTCAGCGGTAGTGTGTCAGATCGTCATAGCATCTAACAGCCGTAAGACTATGCAACAGGCGCAGTATGATAGCCAAAAACTCATTGAGTACAAGATAGACAAGTTGTCTGAGCGTGTGGATAAGCACAATTCCGTTATCGCTCGGACGTACAAGCTGGAACAGGATTATGCGGTGGTCGCTGAACAGATAAAGGTCGCAAACCACCGCATTGAAGATTTAGAAAGGAAGTAATTTTATGGGAAAGACATTTAAAGGCATTGACGTATCGCAGTTTCAGGGGAACATTGACTTTGGCAAAGTCAGAAAAAGCGGAGTTGAGTTCGTTATCATTCGTGCAGGCTTCGGCAAGTACGCTAATCAGAAAGACCCATATTTTGAGAAAAACTACAAGGCGGCAAAGGCGGCAGGGTTGAAAGTCGGTGCTTACTGGTACAGCTATGCGGCAACTGTTGTGGAAGCAAAGGCAGAGGCTCAGACCTGTATCAACGCTATCAAGGGCAAGACGTTTGAGTATCCGATATACTTCGACCTCGAGGAGCGTTCACAGTTCGCAAAGGGCAGAGCATTTTGCAACAGCCTTGTCAAGACTTTCTGCAATGCACTTGAACACGCAGGCTATTGGGCAGGACTGTATATCAGCCGTTCGCCGCTTCAGACATACATATCCTCCTCAGTTGCAAAGAGGTATGCACTTTGGATAGCCGAATACGGCTCACGTTGCAACTACGGCGGCACTTATGGTATGTGGCAGTACAGCTCCACTGGAAGAGTCAGCGGTATCAGCGGCAATGTTGACATGGATATCTGCTATGTGGACTATCCTGCGAAGATCAAGGCGGCAGGGCTGAACGGCTTCAAGAAGACCACCAGCTCGACCACAAAGCCGTCTACAAGCCACGCCAAGAAGACAGTAACGTACACTGTGAAGCGTGGAGACACGCTCTCGGGCATTGCACGGCGCTACAAGACCACTGTTGCGAAGCTTGTCAAGGACAATGGTATCAAGAACGCTAATCTCATTTATGTGGGGCAGAAAATAAAAATCAAATAGGTAGTAAGACAGCCGACAGGGGTTATTCCTTGTCGGCTGATTTTTTTGTATAGTTTAATTTCGTAATCATTTTGTAATTGACAATGTGAATAAAATTGTGTATAATGGATGTGTTTATATATACAATTTGGCACGTTTTGATGAGTGTCAGCATAAGTATTAGTAGTATTAGAAAGGTACTGTTACGAAAAGGTGATTAATTTATGGTTAGACCGGAAGATATTGCAAATTATTTAATACTTAGTTATAAGAGGACGATTTTTCAATGCGATAAAAGAAAATTACAGAAAATAACTATATATTCTGACTTAATTTATTATGCAAAGAATCATCAGCGTATGCTTGATGAAGACGTAGTTACTGCAAGTCCGTCTGGCTTATCTATAGAACGTCTTTCAACTGGCATATACGATTTGATATTAAATTCATATAATTGTAATAAGGATATAGAAGATTCTGATATATCTAATGCTGACGTTTCTTTAAATGCTGCATATTCATACAATGACAAAGCATTGAACGAGGAACATAAGAAGTGTATTGATTACGTTTTTAAAAAACTTGGTGCATATAGCGGCGATGACCTTACATTGATGTCTAAAGGCACACTTTTGTGGATTGAAGCACGAAAGTTAGCTACTAATGATCGGCCGTCACCAATAGTAACAATAGAAATGTATGAAAAATTTATAGAGCATGTTATTAATGGTGCAACTGCTGATGATAATGATGTTCAAAATTTCATTGTTGACTATTTAAAAAAATTATTGAATGATTTCAAAAAGAAATTGAATAAGGAACTGAATAAGTATGGTAATATCACCGACGTCTTTATTAGCTGATTTTAGAAACTTTTGGAATATAATTTTCAACTACTTGATTGAAAATCAGAGTGATGGGGTTTATGATTCTGAACAATTGTTGGAGGATTTTGATAAGGAACAAGTTCCAGATTCCATAATGGAATATTTTCGTGGTGAGAATAAAAATTTTAATGAAACAGAGTCTGAAGTTATCCTAACTTTTGAGGCTTGGTTATATTTGATTTACGCAAATATAGCAACAGATAAAGACCAAAATCAATATCCTGATGATTTGTTTAACAATGACTTCTTTTTGATAATGATTCAAAGTTTAGTTGTTAAAAATATTAGGAATGTTAATGGAAATATTCATTCTACTAAATTTAATAATAGGGTGCTTCGGGTTGTGACTCATCTTAATTTGGTATACGATAAGGTGATTAATAGTATAAGTTTTATTCAGTTAAAGAACTCAATTAATGATGTTAATAACTGGGAAAGAAACATGGAAGAATCTTTAAATCTTCAAACCCGAAAGCTTAATAATCAAGTAAGAAAAGCACGTAAAAGTTTTAAGAAAAAAGCTAAAAAATCGACTGATAAAATAAGAAAAATAAAAAAGAAAATAGATAAGCAGTCAGAAAAAGCGGCTGAATCAAGTATAACTATATTGGGAATATTTGTGGGTATAGTTATGGTGTTCTTTGGTGGTTTCACGATTTTGGAGAACGCTATTGAGGGAATGCAAAAAGCTTCGCCCTATAGGCTGTATTTCACGATGTTATTATTTGGTGCCATAATGTACAATGTTGTGATTTTGTTGTTCTTTTTGGTAAGCCGTATTACAGAGAAACCTGTGACTTGCCGCTGTCATCGAGCTCCAGGCTACGGTTCTTTATCTGGAGATGGAGAAAAGGTATTTCGTGAAATAACAAGAAATGATTGTTTTAATTGTCAATATAGAGTTAAAAATAAGGGCTTGTGCAGGATAAAAAATACACTACCTTATGTTTATTGGGGAAACTTAGTCATAATTATGGGTTTGAGCTTTATGTTTTTTATGAGAGTTTTCCGAGATAATAGCAATCTAGGAAAGTTTACTTGTTGTCAGTTGTTGCTTTCATTTTTAATCGTTGTAATTGAGTTTTTAATTGCTTGCGGCATTTCAAAACTCGGAAATGCATCTCAAAAGACTAAACAAAACGATAAGTAGTACAAACTGCTTCTCGTTTTTATATACAACTTTTTAAAGTTAGCCCCACCAAGCTGCGAGATAATGACCTTAGCCAAAGCAGGATTAGGGTTAGCGATCTTAACGGGGTATTGCAGCTTTTTTTCATATTGCCACATTAGTCAACACTCCTTTCCCACGGAAAAGGTGATGTTACCCATTCCCATTTCTTGGACGAATTGTTCTGCGTGATCGTCAATGGTCCGTATTTCTCATTGTATTGAGCAATAAGCTTCTCTTTTTCTGCCTTGTGGCGTGCAAAATATGCCAGACCATCTCTGCAGGTAGGGTGGCTGTCGAGGTAAAGATTAGCCTCTACAAGGGCAAAGCTGCACGCCTGTATCTTTCTAAGAAGCCTCTCCTTTTCACTTAGTATGGGCATTCTTTACAGCCTCCTCTCCTATAAAAGGTTTGTCTATGGACGGGAAGATAGTTCCTCTTGAAAGTCCTACATCTGCCTCATAAGGCTTCTCCCACATCTGAAAAGGCACATATGCCATTGCCAGCGGCGTGTCCTCAGGAAATCTTCCTTTCGGAAAAGGGCAGGCAGGTGTGTTATCCTCTGTGTCGTCAGCAAGTATCCTGCCTAACGACAAACTGTCAAACATATCCAAATAAGTTCACTCCTTATGTTGTCTGAATCTCATATACCACAGGTTTCGTGTGGCTGTTTTATCATATGCAGCTTATAAGTCAGTGGTGTATGTATGCAGGATATTATCAAAAAACTTGCAAATCGTTCATTGAAAATACACGAAATTAATTTTCTGTGAACGCTAATATTTTTTGTAACAATAAACATACTGTAAATAACGCTAAATTTGTAAGATTTAATATTGACAAATCGGGCTTCTGCGTGTTATATTAATACTATTAAAAAAAGCATATGCAGTGACATATGTGATCAGAGGAGAGATTATTATGAAAAATGTCAAGAGAATTCTTGCATTAACAGTTTCGGCTGCCCTTGCAGTTTCTTGCTTTGCAGGTTGCGGAAACGGTGCAAAGAAGAACAGCGATACTATCGTTATCGGCTGCAGCGGTCCGCTCACAGGTGACGCTGCACAGTACGGCGTTGCTGTTAAGAATGCTATCGAGCTTGCTGTCAAGGACGTAAATGACGCAGGCGGAATAAACGGAACAAAGCTCTCATACGTTTTCGAGGACGATGAGGCTGACTCAGGCGATAAGGCTGTAAATGCTTATAACGCACTGAAAGACAATGGTATGCAGGTAATGGTCGGAACAGTAACAACAGGTTCTTGCCTCGCAGTTATTGAAAAGACAAAGCAGGATAACATCTTCCAGCTCACACCTTCTGCATCTGCTCAGGACGTTATCAAGAACGATAACTGTTTCCAGGTTTGCTTTACTGACCCTAACCAGGGTAAAGGTTCTGCCGACTATATCGCAGAAAATAAGCTTGCTACAAAGATAGCAGTAATTTATGACAGCTCTGACGCTTATTCATCAGGTATCTTCAACACATTCAAATCCGAGGCTGAGGCTAAGGGTCTTGATATCGTTACAGAGCAGTCATTCACAAAGGACAGCAAGACTGACTTCTCAGCTCAGATCAGTGCAGCTAAGAACGCAGGCGCAGACCTCGTGTTCCTGCCTATCTACTATCAGCAGGCTTCACTTATCCTTACACAGTGCAAGTCAGCTAACTACAACCCAACATTCTTCGGTTGCGACGGTCTTGACGGACTTCTTTCTATCAAGAACTTTGATACTTCACTTTGCGAGGGCGTAATGCTCCTTACACCATTTGCTGCCGACGCTCAGGATCAGGCTACTCAGGATTTCGTTAAGAAGTATAAGGACGCTTACAAGGGCGAAACTCCTAACCAGTTCGCAGCAGACGCTTATGACGGCGTAATGGTACTTGCAGAACTCATGAAGAAGGAAGGCATTACAGCCGATATGTCTGCTTCTGATATCTGCGATAAGCTCAAAAAGGCTATCACTGATAAGGACTTCTCATATGACGGACTTACAGGTACAGGCATGAAGTGGGGCGAAGACGGTGCCGTATCTAAGGACCCTAAGGCTGTTATCATCAAGAATGGTGCTTATTCAGCACTGACAGCTGATGACATTGCCGCTTCTACTGCTCAGTAATAGCTGAAATGAAGTGCGTACAAAAAGTACGCTTAATATGAAAAAACCGGCAATTGCGAAAAATTGTCGGTTTTTTTGATTTATTTCATTAAAATGTGTTGCAAAAACTACGGGGTTATGTTATAATTTATTGTATATTGTGTTTATGACAAGGACAGATGTAATATATGTGATTACATCTTGTGTTTTGTCTATTCCAAAAGGAAGGAATGTTTGTATATGGGTTTTCTTAATAACCTCATCAACGGAATAAGCCTCGGCAGTATATACGCAGTTATAGCTTTGGGCTATACGCTTGTATACGGTATTGCCAAAATGCTTAACTTCGCACACGGCGATGTTATTATGGTGGGCGGATATGTTATATTCACCTGCATGACCACATGGGGACTAAACTCTTGGCTTTCCATAGTTCTTGCAGTTATTGCCTGCACACTTCTCGGTATAGTCATCGAAAAGGTGGCATATAAGCCGCTCAGACAAGCTACTTCGCTTGCGGTGCTTATCACTGCCATAGGCGTCAGCTACTTTTTGCAGAACATTGCACTGCTTATATTCGGTGAAAAGCCTGTAAACTTTACATCAGTTGTAAACGTGCCGAGCATCAAGCTTTTTGACGGACAGATAGTTATTTCCGGAGAAACATCAGTTGCAATAATCGTATCTATACTCATTGTAGTTGGTCTTTCATTGTTCATCAACAAAACCAAGAGCGGACGTGCAATGCTTGCAGTATCTGAGGACAGAGGCGCAGCTCAGCTCATGGGCGTAAACATCAACCGCACTATCTCTCTTACATTCGCTATCGGCTCAGGTCTTGCTGCAATTGCAGGCGCACTGCTTTGCTCAGCTTATCCTACGCTTCAGAACACCACAGGCGCAATGCCTGGTATCAAAGCGTTCGTTGCGGCGGTATTTGGCGGTATCGGCTCAATACCGGGCGCTATGATCGGCGGTATCCTTATCGGTGTTATCGAGATACTTGGACGTGCCTATATCTCACCGCAGCTTGCCGACGCTATCGTTTTTGCTGTTCTTATACTTGTGCTTATCATCAAGCCTACAGGTATACTCGGCAAGAAGATAAGCGAAAAGGTATAAAAGTCAACTTAAAATTTTCGAGCAGACTTGCTTTGCAGTTCTGTTTTATCTGAAAGGATTGGTTTTTTGTGAAAAAAGAAGGGGCTAGCGCAAAAACAAAGTTTTTTAAGCCGCAGACCAGAAAAAGCTTTATCACATATGCAATGGTAATAGTTGCCTTTGTGGTAATGCAGATACTCAGCAGCGGCGGATATATCTCAAGTATGCTCACAGGACTTCTTGTTCCTCTGTGTGTATACTCTATACTTGCAGTATCCCTTAACCTGACAGTTGGTATACTTGGCGAGCTTAGCTTGGGTCAGGCAGGCTTTATGTGCGTTGGCGCATATACAAGTGCGATATTCTCTATCGTTACTTCTGAAACTATTGAAAATGTGTGGATCAGATTTCCTTTGGCTATACTTATAGGCGGAATAATTGCCGCAGTGTTCGGCATACTTATAGGAATACCTGTTCTCAGACTTAAAGGCGACTATCTCGCCATCGTTACACTTGCTTTCGGTGAGATCATAAAGAACGTTTTCGCAGCACTTTACCTTGGCTATGATTCAAAGGGCGTTCACGTTTCTCTCAAAAGTCTGTCAAACCTTAACCTTGAGCCTGACGGAAAGCTTATACTGAACGGTCCTCAGGGTATCAGCGGCACGCCTAACGATTCTACATTCATTATCGGCGCTGTTATGTTGCTTATCACTCTTATCATTGCCTATAACTTTGTATATTCAAGAACGGGCAGAGCGGTAATGGCTATCAGAGATAATGTTATCGCAGCCGAGTCTGTAGGTCTTAACATCACAAAGTATAAGCTTGTTACTTTTGCATTGACTGCATTCCTTGCAGGCTGTGCAGGTGCGCTTTATTCTCATAACTTCTATACGCTCCAGGCTTCTAAGTTCGACTATAACCTGTCTATCCTTATCTTGGTATTCGTCGTTCTGGGCGGTATAGGCAGTATCAGAGGAAGTGTTATCGCAGCTATCGTGCTTGTTCTGCTTCCAGAAATGCTAAGAAGCATAAACAGCTACAGAATGCTTATCTATTCTATCGTCCTTATCGTAATGATGATAATAACTTCAAATGAAAAAACAAAGACTTTTATCAGTGCAAATACTGCTAAGTTCAAGGCTTTGTTCAAGCGTGAAAAAGTAAAGGAGGCTGAGTGATATGGCACTTCTTGAAGTAAAAAATCTCGGCATCTCATTCGGCGGACTCCGTGCAGTTGACGAGTTCAGCATAACAATAGAAAAAGGTCAGCTCTATGGTCTTATTGGGCCGAACGGAGCAGGAAAGACCACTATCTTCAATATGCTCACAGGCGTTTATAAGCCAACAGACGGCACAATCGTTCTTGACGGAAAGAACATCACAGGCAAAAGCACTATCGAGATAAACCGTGAAGGCATTGCCCGTACCTTCCAAAATATCAGGCTTTTCAAAGAGATGTCAGTGCTTGATAACGTAAAGGTCGCTCTTCATAATCATTATAAATACAGCACCCTTGAAGGCGTGTTCAGACTTCCAAGATATTTCAAGCTTGAAAAGGCAATGGACGCAAAGGCGATGGAGCTTCTGAAGGTTTTCGAGCTTGATGATAAGGCGAGCCTGCTTGCTTCGGGACTTCCATACGGCGATCAGAGAAAGCTTGAGATCGCAAGAGCCCTTGCAACACAGCCAAAGCTGCTGCTTCTTGACGAGCCTGCTGCCGGCATGAATCCAAACGAAACAGCGGAGCTTATGGATACTATCCGCTTTGTAAGAGATAATTTTGATATGACGGTGCTGCTTATCGAGCATGATATGAGCCTCGTTTCAGGTATCTGCGAAAAGCTGTCAGTGCTGAACTTCGGTCAGCTCCTCTGCGAGGGCAAGACAGCGGAAGTGCTTAAAAATCCTGAAGTTATCACCGCATATCTTGGCGAATAAGGGGGTAAGTAAAATGGCAATGTTGGAAATCAATGATCTGCACGTCAATTATGGCATGATAGCCGCTTTGAAAGGTATCTCCTTTGAGGTAAACGAGGGCGAGGTCATTTCCCTTATCGGCGCAAACGGAGCAGGAAAGACCACCACTCTGCACACCCTTACAGGTCTTATCTCTGCAAAATCGGGTTCTATCAAATTCAACGGCGTGGAGCTTACAAAAACTCCTGCACACAAGATAGTCGAGATGGGTATTGCACACGTTCCTGAGGGAAGAAGAATATTCCAAAACCTCACAGTGCTTGATAACCTTAAGCTTGGAGCATTTACAAGAAAGGACAAGGAGAATATACCGAAGGATATTCAGGATATATACGAGCGTTTCCCTAGACTTGCAGAAAGAAAAAATCAGATAGCAGGTACTCTTTCAGGCGGTGAGCAGCAGATGCTGGCAATGGGCAGGGCGCTTATGTCAAGACCTAAGATAGTTGTAATGGACGAGCCGTCAATGGGTCTGTCACCGATCCTTGTGTCAACCATATTTAAGATAATCGAGGACATAAGAAAGAGCGGCACAACTGTACTGCTTGTTGAGCAGAACGCAAAGAAAGCCCTTGCTATCTCAGACAGAGCTTATGTTCTTGAAACGGGCAAGATAGTTCTGTCAGGCAAGGCGTCTGATCTTATCAATGATGAGTCGGTCAAGAAAGCATATTTAGGTGAATAGGAGTTGAGCTTTATGGCAAGGATCATAACCATTGCAAGGGGCATCGGCAGTGGCGGAAGAACTGTAGGAAAAATGCTGTCAGAGGATATGGGTATAAAATATTATGATAAGGAGCTTATAAAGCTTGCAAGCGACGAAAGCGGTATAAATGAACGCTTTTTCGGGCTTGTTGATGAAAAACTGAAAGGTTCTTTTCTGAGAAAGGGCGGAGTTTACAAGGGTGAGCTTCTTGACCCTGATGATCACGACTTTACTTCTGACAGAAATCTTTTCAATTATCAGGCGAAGATAATAAAGCAGCTTGCAGACAGAGAGCCTGCGGTAATAGTTGGCAGATGTGCTGACTATATCCTCCGTGACAGAAAAGACGTGCTTAAGGTTTTCATATATTCTGATATGGAAACTGCGGTCAAGAATATCGTCGATCTGTATGGTGTTTCTGAAAAAGAGGCTGCCAAGATAATCGAAAAGACAGACAAGGAGAGAAGCGATTATTATCGTTACTACACAGGCAGGGATTGGACAAATGCGAAAAACTACAATCTGTGTCTTGATACCAGCGACATGAGCTATGACAAGTGCGTTGATATCATTGAGGGATATATAAAGCTTCTTGAAGAGTAAGGCATAAAAAATAAAGCCGCATTGCTTTTTGGCAGTGCGGCTTTTGTGATATATGAAATCAGTTGAATTTTTCTGAAATAGTCCTTGCGGCAAATACTCCTGATGCAGAAGCCTGCGACAGGGAGTGCGTAACGCCTGAGCCGTCGCCAAGGACGTAAAGACCTTTGACAGCAGTTTCAAGGTTCTCGTCAACGTCAACTCTTGAATTGTAGAACTTGACCTCAACACCATAGAGCAGGGTATCTATATTCGCCATACCTGGTGCTATCTTATCCAGAGCGTATATCATTTCGATAATATCGTCAAGCTGTCGCTTTGGGATAACAAGGCTCAGGTCGCCCGGAGTAGCTTTGAGAGTAGGGTTCAGGAACGTCTGACCAAAGCGGTGTTCATTTGTACGTCTGCCTGCAACAAGATCACCGAAACGCTGAACAAGCACTCCACCGCCAAGCATATTAGACAGCCTTGCGATAGATTCACCGTATGCGTTTGAGTCCTTGAAAGGCTCAGAGAATGTGTTGGATACCAGCAGAGCGAAGTTTGTGTTCTCAGTTCTCAGCGCAGGGTCAGCATAGCTGTGTCCGTTTACTGTGATGATGCCGTTAGTGTTCTCGGTAACTACTTCACCGTATGGGTTCATGCAGAATGTTCTTACAAGGTCGCCGTATTTCTTTGTGCGGTAAACTATCTTGCTTTCGTATACCTTGCTTGTGATATGCTCAAAAACAGCCGCAGGTATCTCAACACGAACGCCGATATCAACTCTGTTTGAACGCCTTTTGATACCAAAGTTGTCGCATATCTCAGATATCCATTTTGAACCGCTTCTGCCTGCCGCAACAACAGCGTTTGAGCAGTGATACTCGTCCTTGTCTGTGATAACAGTGAAGTCGTTCTCCTTGCCTGTTATACCCTGAACACTTTCATAAAATTTTATGTCTATCTTGTCCTTGACAAAGTCATAGATGTTCTGGAGTATCTGCATATTTCTGTCGGTGCCAAGGTGCCTTACCTGAGCGTCAAGGAGGTGGAGGTCATATTTCAGAGCCATTGCCTTGATGTCGGAAGAAGTTGTGGAATAAAGCTTAGCGTCCTGACCGCCCATTTCAAGGTTTATCTTGTCAACATACTGCATAAGCTCGATAGCCTTTTCCTTGCCGGTAAATGTGTAAAGGTCACCGCCGAAATTGTTTGTGATGTTATATTTGCCGTCCGACATTCCGCCTGCACCGCCGAAGCCGTGCATGATAGAACATACCTTGCAGTGAATGCAGGACTTAACTTTTTTGCCATCTATAGGACACTTACGCTTGCTGACAGGTCCGCCCTGATCAATAATGCAAACTTTTATGTTTTTGTCAAGCTTGACAAATTCGTATGCCATGAATACGCCGGCTGCACCTGCACCGACAACAACTACGTCATAATTCTGAGCCATAACTATTTCCTTTCATATCAAAATCCAATTTATTTTTATCCATAAAACGGGCGGCCGCACCTTTGCAGAAGATAGCCTGAAAGGAGATAACCGCCATATTTTTTTCTATTTTATATCAAATACGATAGTAGCCAATGTGAAGAATATCAGTGTTGAGCAAGTGTCAACGATAGTGGTGATAAGCGGGGCAGCCATGATAGCAGGGTCAAGATGAAGCTTCTTGGCAGCCATTGGGAGCATACAGGCGATGAGCTTTGAAAGCACAACAGTTGCCATGATAGCCATACTTACCGTGAACGCAAGCTTGTAGCAATCCACAGATGTGTCACCGTGATACACCAGAACTATTCTTATAGCATTGACTATAGCAAGGATAACGCTGCAAAGAAGCGCGACTCTGAACTCTTTCCACATGACCTTGAAAAAGTCTTTCATCCTTATCTCACCAAGCGCCATGCCTCTTATAACAAGGGTCGAGGTCTGAGAACCGCAGTTTCCGCCTGTGCCACTAAGCATTGACAGGAACGATACCAAAACAGGAACAGCCGCAAAAGCAGACTGATATTTGTTTACGATAGCACCCGTAAGGGTAGCCGACAGCATAAGTATCAAAAGCCATGCTATTCTGTTTTTCGCATGAGTGAAAACAGATGTCTTGAAATATGAATCGTCACTTGGCGCAACGGCAGCCATTTTCGAGAAGTCCTCAGTGGTCTCCTCCTCGATAACGTCCATAGCGTCGTCAAATGTAACGATACCAACCATGCGGTTTTCTCTGTCAACAACAGGCAGAGAAAGAAAGTCATATTTTGAGAACATGGAAGCAACATACTCTTTATCCTCAAGAGTATCAACGGAAATAACGTTGTCCTCCATTATGTCCTCTATTTTATCGTTATCATCAGCAGTTACGATATCAAGCAGTGAAAGCACGCCCACGAGCTTTCTGTTCTCAGTGACATAAAGTGTATTTACAGTTTCCTTGACCATACCAACGTGTCTTATCCAATCCAAAGCTTCCTTGGCAGTGTAGCTTCTGTGAAGATAAACGTACTCGGTGGTCATAATAGAGCCTGCGCTGTCTTTAGGATATTTGAGTATCTGATTTATCTGCTTTCTCGTTTCTGTGTCAGCAGACTTGATTATCCTTGCAACAACATTTGCAGGCATTTCCTCAATGATATCTACCGTATCATCAAGATAAAGGTCGTCAACGATCTCCTGAAGCTCCCTATCCGTAAAGGCATTGATAAGCATCATTTGTGTATCGCTGTCCATATAAGCGAAAACGTCAGCCGCAACGTCCTTGTTCAAAAGACGGAACAGCAACGGAAGTTCATATTTTTCGACCTCGTGATCGTCATAAAACTGTTGCAAAAGAGCAGCCACGTCGGCTTCGTTCATATCCATAAATATTTCACGGATAGCCTTGTAGTTTCTGCTTTTGAGCAACTCCAATACTGTGTTAAACATTATATTCCCCCTAACAGCAGCGGTAACAAGCACAACAGTACAAATAATTGTACTTATACCAACTCTGTACAAATATAAGGATCTACCAAAACACAGATCGTCCTATTCAATTAAAATTGATATTTAGATCACAAAAAGGCTGCCACAAACGGGCGAGCCGCTCTGCAATCGAGGGGCGATCGTATTCTGACTGGCGTCGTCCATTTGTACACACTCCTTAAAAATCATGATTTATGCACGTTTTTACTATTCGCACACATAATATTATTATACGCTTACCTTGTTTTTTTGTCAAGAAATTGTTTAATTTTATTTTATGAACGTGCTGTAAATTTGCGAAGTATAATGAATTGCTTTTGACCTCTTGCCAAATGGGGAGAAATAGGGTATAATTATTATATGGATCGAATAATAAACCGAAAGGAATTGATAAAATGAGCGAAATAAGAGATGAAAGCTTGTGGGAAAGCGGTAAAAGAAAGATAGAATGGGTAAGACAGAATATGTCATTGCTCAGAAGCGTCGAGGAAGATTTCAAGAGAGATCAGCCTTTTAAGGGGCTGAAAGTTGCACTTTCTATCCACCTTGAAGCTAAGACCGCTTATCTTTGCAAAGTCCTTGCAGCAGGCGGTGCTGAAATGTACATCACAGGAAGCAATCCGCTGTCTACTCAGGACGATGTTGCGGCAGGTCTTGTGCATGACGGTCTGAACGTTTTTGCATGGCACGGTGCAACTGACGAGGAGTATCACAGACATATATCCGAGGTAGTCAAGGTAGGTCCAAACATTATTATAGATGACGGCGGCGACCTTGTAAACCTTATCCACAATGAATACCCAGAGCTGATACCGAACGTTATCGGCGGCTGCGAGGAAACTACTACGGGCATTATCCGTCTTATTGCAATGAACAAGGACGGTCAGCTCAAATTCCCTATGATGCTTGTAAACAATGCAAAGTGCAAGTATCTTTTTGATAACAGATACGGCACAGGTCAGTCTGTATGGGACGGAATAAACAGAACAACTAACCTTATCGTTGCAGGCAAGAACGTTGTTGTTGCAGGCTACGGCTGGTGTGGCAAGGGCGTTGCAATGAGAGCAAAGGGTCTTGGTGCAAGCGTTATCGTCTGCGAAGTCGACCCTATAAAGGCTATGGAGGCTGTTATGGACGGCTTCAAGGTAATGAAAATGGTTGACGCCGCTAAGGTGGGCGACTTCTTTGTTACTGTAACAGGCTGTAAGGACGTTATCACTGAGAAAGCTTTCATGAACATGAAAGATGGCGCTATACTCTGTAATGCAGGTCACTTTGATTGCGAGGTAGACGTGGCTGGACTTAAAAAGCTGTCTGTTGAAAGCAAGCTTGCAAGAAACAATATCGACGGCTATAAGCTTCCGAACGGTAATTGGTTGTATGTTATCGGCGAGGGCAGACTTGTAAATCTTGCCGCAGGCGACGGTCACCCTGCTGAGATAATGGATATGTCCTTTGCTATCCAAGCCCTTTCTGCGGCTTATCTTGTTAAAAACAAAGACAAGCTTACGGACAAGATAGTTTATGTTCCTGATGAGATAGACAAGGAAGTTGCAAACAGAAAGCTTAAATTCTGGGAGCTTGAGATAGATAAGCTTACACCTGAGCAGGAGAAATATCTTAACAGCTGGCAGGTATAAAATATCATATTAGTACAATAAAACGGACAGCTTGGGTTGTCCGTTTTTTTTGTATCTTGAAATTGCCATAAATTTATTTTGTCTTCAAGGTTTTAAATCACTGATTTCTGTACATTTTAATATTAGGGCGATAAAAAAACAGGGCGGTGAGAATGTGGCGGCAAAGATGTATAAGATACTTACGCTTTTTTCAGTGGGCGCAATATGCTATGGCTTCATGGAAATACTTAACAGGGGTTATTCTCATATCACAATGGGGGTGCTTGGGGGAACTTCAATGCTGGTTATCCATATCATGAATGGCGAGCGCAGGCGAGGAGTGAGCCTGCTGTCTGTGCTTGCAGTGTCGGCAGCATTTATCACTGCCATAGAATTTCTTGCAGGGGAGTATCTCAACCGCTATCTCGGCATGGGCATATGGAGCTATGAGGAAGTGCCGCTGAATTTTGACGGACAGATATGCCTGCCATTTGCTTTTGTGTGGTTTGGGTTATCCTATATTGGTGTGCTTGCGGATAATTTTATACGCAGACATATTTTCAAGGAATACCCTGTCATTGTTAAACGAGGAAAAGAAAAAATACCTGCGACGGTTGGATAAGAGTACGATTATTTGTACTGCTCAGTATGTAAAAATATAATTAACTGGCGACCTCAGGTCGCCCCTACGCAAAAATTGTAAATATAGGGGACGGCAACACGCTTACATTCGCCCGTAATTCACCAACGCATATAAAACAAACGGACTGTCTATCCAATGATAAGCAGTCCGTATTTTTGTACATATCAATCTTTTGTGTACCACTTTTTCAGCACTTCTTCGCCAAGTTTGCCGTAAACTGTGAAGTCACGGTTTTTCTTGGCTTTCTCTATTGGCGGCAGGATAGCTTTCCAATCCCACCAGAAATAGCCGCAGAACCAATCCAGATCCCAGGTCGCTTCCATTGCAGTGTCGTAGAAATCTGCCTGCTCCTGCTCGTCAAGTGGCTTGTCGAGCCTGTCATGGAAATCCCAAGGATACTGCGTGCAGCCCTCCTCGTTTCGCACGCCTATCTCAGCGAACATTATAGGCTTGTTGAAATGCTTGTGAGCCTTTTCAAGTGAGCCGACAACTTCATGCCAACGGCTGAGCATATGCTCCTTGCTTCTGTTCACACCGTCTGTAACAGGGTAGTAGCCTGAGATTCCGATTATGTCCACGTCGCTGAGCCAATCAAAACGCTGTTCGTCGCCGTGATTGATGTTGTGCATAACGATACCGCTGTAGACCTCTCTCACCTGTGCGATAAGCTTTCTGCATCTGTCGGACTGCTTGTCCATTCCTGCCATTTCACAGCCTGTGCAGAGCATTTCACAGCCGATCTTTTCTGCAAGCTTTGCATAGTGAAGCATGAAAGCTGTGTATGACTTGAACCACTTGTCCCAATATTCAGGGTTCTCAGGCGGGAAGTCTATCCTTGCACGCCATGAATGGTCAAGGCAATCCACCATTGGTTTAAGGCAGACTTTAAGTCCCAGTGACTTTGCTTTTTTTATAGCGAAGGCAATGTCCTCGTCAGATTGTGTTCTCTCATAATCACTGAAAACTCTTGTGCTTGCAAAGCTCTCCTGCAATGCGTTTACAGGGATACATATCCAGTTCAAGCCGTTTGAAGCAAGCCTTTCCATTGACTTTTCTGCCGCTTCCGTTTGAAAATCACCTCTCTTGGAGAAAAATCCCCAAGTATATCCTTTGCAGAAAATATCTTTATTCATGTATCAAAAACCTCTCTTTTTCGTAAATGTCCTGATAGAAAAGCCACAGGTAAGCTCAAGCCTGTTCACCTTTTTAAGCTTCTCCACCGCCTCGGCAGATGTTTTGTAGTAATACGGAGTCATTGTAAAAAGATTGAAAATATCCTCCTGACTTTCAAGCACCACAGGATATTCAAAAATCATCTCCTCTGACTCGTCAAATTTATTAAGTCCGTATACATTGGGCTTGTTTTCGTAAGGCTTTTCATAAAGCACTTCTTTAAGCTCAAACAGATGTCTTGGGGACGGAGAAACTACCACAAGCTTTCCGCCGTCTTTCAGCACCCTTGCGTATTCGTCATTTGAAACAGGTGCAAATGTACATACGATAAGGTCTGCAAATTTGTCTATAAACGGAAGCTGAAATGACGATGCCACTGCAAATTCGCAATTTGTGATATTCCCGCAATGTATCCTCGTCATGCAGTGGGCAACTGCCGCCTTTGATATGTCAATGCCGTAAAACTTCGCCTTTGGCAGTGCCTTGGCATAGTTCGCAGTGTAAAAGCCCTCACCGCAGCCACTGTCGATAATATAAGGCTGTTTCACATTTTCAAGCAGACCGCCCATTACCTCAGCCGTTTTCTTCGCAAGCGGCAGATAATAGTCACGGTCAAGGAAATCCGTTCTCGCCTTTACCATTTCCGCATTATCCCCTGCGTTCTTAGGGTTTCTGCCCTTTGTGGTAAGCAGATTTACATATCCTTTTCTCGCAATATCAAAGCTGTGACCGTTCTGACAGTGCCATACGTTGTCAAGCTTTCTGAGCCGTTTTTTGCATATCGGACAAACATACATATAAATCACCCTGAACATTATAGCATTTCCCTCTGCTTTTAGCAATGGATATTTTATTAATAAAAAAGTGCTTGACAATCGTCGGGTTATGCTTTATAATATCAATATATGCAAAATGCGGTGACGGAATTATCCGAAACAGTGTCGGTAAAGAGAAAAGGCGGTGGGTGAAAGCCTTTGCGGCAAGTTCGGTGGCTAACCTGAGCGGTGCTGAAAACAGCAACGTATGCTCTGCGTTAAAGGGCTTCGAGTGGTCGGGCGATGAGTTCGGCAATTTGGGTGGTAACACGGAACTGTCGGTTTCGTCCCATGTTTAGGGACGAGCCGTTTTTTTATTTTGCGAATAATTTCATTTGGAAGGATCTGAATTTATGGAATGGACAGGACTTAATGAACTGCGTGAATCTTATCTGAAATTTTTTGAGAGCAAGGGCTGCTTAAGACACAAGAGCTATCCTCTCGTACCTCAGAACGATAACAGCCTGCTGCTTATCGTTGCAGGTATGGCACCTCTGAAGCCTTACTTCACAGGTCAGGAAACACCTCCGAGAACAAGAATGACAACTTGTCAGAAGTGTATCAGAACCGGCGATATCGAAAACGTTGGTAAGACGGCAAGACATGGCACATATTTTGAAATGCTTGGTAACTTCTCATTCGGCGATTACTTCAAGAAGGAAGCCATTGCATGGGCTTGGGAGTATGTTACACAGGTACTCAAACTGCCTAAGGACAGACTTTATATCTCTGTTTATGAGGACGATGACGAGGCTGAGAAGATATGGCATGAGGACGCCGGCGTTCCAATGGATCATATCGTAAGAATGGGCAAGGAAGACAACTTCTGGGAGGCTGGAACAGACGGTCCTTGCGGTCCATGCTCTGAGATATATTTCGACAGAGGAGAGAAATATGGCTGTGGCAAGCCTGATTGTAAGGTCGGCTGCGACTGCGACAGATATATGGAGTTCTGGAACCTTGTGTTCACACAGTTTGAAAGACATGAGGACGGCACTTATACTCCACTTAAGCAGAAAAATATCGACACAGGTATGGGCCTTGAAAGACTTGCTTCTATCATGCAGGACGTTGACTCTATCTTTGACGTTGATACAGTAAAGGCTATCAGAGATCATGTTTGTAAGATAGCAGGCTGTGAGTACGGCAAGGAGTACAAAAAGGACGTTTCTATCAGAGTTATCACAGATCATATCCGTTCTGTAACATTCATGGCATCAGACGGAATTTTGCCGTCAAACGAGGGCAGAGGATACGTTATGAGACGTTTGCTCAGAAGAGCAGTTCGTCACGGAAAGCTTCTCGGCATAAACGGACTTTTCCTCAAAGACCTTGTAAAAACTGTTGTTGACTGCAACAAGTGTGAGTATAACGAGCTTGAAGAAAAGTATGACTATATCGTAAAGGTGCTCACAACTGAGGAGCAGAACTTCAATGCCACTATCGACAGAGGTATGAAGATACTTGACGATCTTATCGCACAGATGCAGAAAGACGGCAAGACGGAGCTTGACGGTGAGAGCTGCTTCAAGCTTTCCGACACATACGGTTTCCCTATCGACCTTACAAGAGAGATCCTTGAAGAAAAGGGTATGACCTGTGATGAAGAGGGCTTTGCTGAGTGCTATGCAAAGCAGAGAGAAACAGCCAAGAACGCTCATGCTGCAACAAAGTATATGGGTGCAGACGAAACTGTTTTCCATAAGATAGACAAGGATTTCCACACAGAGTTCATCGGCTATGATAAGCTCGAGGGCGACAGCGAGATATCATTCATCACAACTGATGATGAGCTTATCGAAAACGCAAAGGCTGGCGATGAAGTATATATCGTATCTTCACAGACGCCATTCTATGCAGAGAGCGGCGGACAGGTGGGTGATATCGGTACTATCGTTACAGAAAGCGGTAAGTGCAGAGTCGTTGACACACAGAAGGTCGTTGCAGGCAAGTTCGCTCATAAGGCGGTTGTTGAAGAGGGCGAGATAGCTGTAGGTCAGAAGGCTCACTTCACTGTTGACAAAAAGACACGTTATGCTGTTATGAGAAACCATAGCTGTGCACATCTGCTTCAGGCTGCACTGAGAAAAGTTCTCGGTGAACACGTTCATCAGGCAGGTCAGCTCGTTGACGCTCACAGACTTAGATTTGACTTCTCTCACTTCAACGCAATGACAGCAGAGGAGAAGCTCAAAGTCGAAGCACTTGTAAACAAGTATATCCTTGAAGCTCTTGATATAAAAATGGAAGAAATGCCTATCGCAGAAGCTCAGAAGCTTGGCGCTATGGCTCTGTTCGGTGAGAAATACGGCGAAACTGTAAGAGTAGTAACAATGGGTGACGGTGACGAAACAGCTTCTATCGAGTTCTGTGGCGGTACACATCTTGACAATACTTCAAGAATAGGTCTGTTCAAGATAATCTCCGAAAGCTCTGTAGCTTCAGGCGTAAGACGTATCGAAGCCGTAACAGGCAGAGGCGTTCTGGAGCTTGTTGAGGAAAGAGCCGCAACTATCCAGCAGGCGGCTGAAAGCCTTAAGCTTGCAAATCCACTGGACATCGTAAAGAGATGCCACACTATCATGCAGGAAGTCAAGGATCTTGAAAAGGAAAGAGACGCTTTGCAGGCAGAGATAACAAATCTCAAAACAAAGTCGCTGTTCGATAACCCATATGAGGTCAACGGCGTTAAGGTAGTTACTGCAATGCTCACCAATACAAGACCTGATATGCTCAGAAAAATGGGCGACGATCTTAAAGCAAGAGAAGCTGACGCAGTTGCAGTTGTTGCAGGCGTTGACGGTGAAAAGGCAAACCTTGTTGTAGTTTGCGGCAAGAATGCTGTCGCAAAGGGTGCGCACGCAGGCAAGATAGCAGGCAAGGTAGCAGCACTCACAGGCGGCAAGGGCGGCGGACGTCCTGACTCTGCTATGGCTGGTATAGGCGACAGATTCAAGATCGACGAGGCACTTGACAAGGTAAACGAAATAGTTGGCGAATTTGTAAAATAATATGGGCAAAGGCTGTGCAAAATGCTGTGTAGCCTACCCCTTTTTGAAAGGCGGAGAGATAAATGGAAGATTGTCTTTTTTGTAAAATTATTTCCGGGGAAATACCCTCAAAGAAAATATACGAGGACGAGCTGACATACGTTTTTGAGGACATTGCTCCTACAGCTCCGATTCATTATCTTGTTATCCCTAAGCAGCATATTTCAAAGCTTGACGAGATAACCCCTGAGAACAGTGCAGTTATCGCACATATCTATGAAGTTATCGCAAAGCTTGCCAAAGACCTCGACCTTAAGGACGGCTTCAGAGTTGTTTCAAACTGCGGCGAGCAGGCAGGACAGAGCGTGTTCCACATTCATTTTCATCTTCTTGCAGGCAGACCACTTGCTTGGCCAGCCGGTTAAAGAAATAAAACGGGCGGGTAAATTTCTTATCCGCCCTTAGTTTTAAGGGGGACGGCGGCAATGGTGAGAAAAAGCTGTTATATCGGCTTTTCGTATTTTGCAGGATTTTTTCTCTGTACCATTGGCTGGGGCAGGAACAATATAGTTTTCGCACTTGCGTCAGCGTGTGTAGCCATTACAGTCTTTGCGCTTTTTAAGAGATACCGAAAGCATATAGCTCTCTGCTTTGTTTCGTTCCTGATAGCGGTGGGAGTCAATACCGCTTATACTCACATTTTCTATGATAAACTGACAGCTTTAGACGGAAAGGCCGTCACAGTTAAAGGCGAGATAACCGACATAAGCTATATAGGCTCTGACACCTGTCGACTAAGTGTCAATGGTACTGTTGGGGGAGTAAAAGGCAGGTTGACCTTTTATGCAGATGACATTGAATATGATTACTATGACAATATCGTGGCGACAGTAAAGGTCAGCAGGATAAAAGACAGCATCAATTTCAAATCAGAGCAGTATGACCGGCCTAAGGGCATTTTTCTCCAAGGTTCGACCGCTGAAGGCATAGAAGTCACAGACGGTGGAAACACCATTTTACGCAGTATAATGCACTATCGTGACAAGATGTTCATGTTGATAAACGATATAATTGGCGGAGATGAGGGCGGTTTTGCCGCTGCAATGCTCTGCGGAGATAAAACTGAGCTTTCAAAGCAAACGAAGCTCACGGTCTATCGTAGTGGCATAGGTCATATATTTTCCGTGTCGGGAACTCATGTGGTCATAATAAGTGCCATGATAGGCTGGCTCATGCAGAAACTAAGCAAGGATAAGCGTGTGATATTTGCCGTCCAAACAGTGGCAATGTGGGCGTTTGCGGTCTTTGCAGGATTTTCAGTATCCGTTGTGAGGGCGGCTGTTATGCTGACCTTGGTCACTGCCGCACCGCTCCTTTACCGCAGACCAGACCCAGCAAATACTCTCTGCCTTTGCGCTGTTGTAATACTCACTCTTTCACCCTATGCGGCGGCGGACTGCTCGTTTCTGCTGTCATTCACAGCTGCGTTTGTTATAAGCGTTGTATGCCCGAAAGCGGTGACAATGGTAAAGCGCAGGGATATTCTTGGCAACATTGAGTGTGAAATAGTCACAGCGGTGACGATACTTCTTTGCACAATGCCTGTTCAGCTTATATTTTTCAGTGAGATATCTCTTGTTGCACCACTATCAAATATCCTGCTGGTGCCTGTCTGTACCCTTGCTCTGGGTCTGACGGTAATAACTGCGGTAACAGGCGGTGCGGCAATAATAGCCTATCCTGTGCTGACGGTGGTAAAGTATCTTCTGAAAGTCGTTCTGTTTCTTGCTGAGCTGTTTTCAAAATTCAGCTTTGCCTATCTTCCTCGTGGAGTAAGACCACTTGGTCTTGTAATGCTCGTTACCTGCCTTGTGCCTGTGGCGGTCATGTTTCTGAGAAAGTCAGTAAAGCTTGGGGCTTTTTGCACTGCTCTAATGCTTGTATGTTGGACAGCGGTGTATAATTTTTCTCTTGCTTTTGGAGGCTCGGTAAAGATAGTTGTAATGCCAAAAGGAAATGCAGTGCAGGCTGTGCTGTATGATAAAACAAAAGGTATGGTTTTCGATATGGGCAGTAAGGGCAAGCTCAACAGCGGTATGGAAAGCTTTTTGGAGCTTTACGGCATAAAAGAGCTAAAAGGCGCATTTATAGAAAGCGAACAGTATTACACTATAACGAAATATAACGAGCAGATGACTATACGACCTGACAGATTTTATATAAATGGCGAGCCTGATAATGACAGCGAACTGCCGTTCATGACAGGCGCACAGCTTGATTGGAACGGTGTTAAGATAGAAGCACTGGAGGACGGCTATAAAATTACCACCGAGGGCAGTGTGGTCACTATAGAAAAAGGTTCTGTCACCATAAACGGCAGAAACCTTGACACAACAGATGAAGAATACCCATTGATGATAGATATGAAAAATTCGCAGATAAGGAGGACGGACTATGGCTTTGCTTACGGCTTCGGCTCTTGGTAAAACGATAAGAGAGAATGATATCGACAGCCTTTATTATTTTTACGGACATGATACAGCGGCACTTGAAAGCTTTACAAAAAGGCTTGTGAACAAGCTTTGCCCTGCTGACGCTCAGGTCATGAACTTTCATAAGCTTGACGGCAAAAATCTTGATTTTCCAATGCTTACAGACGCTTGCGAAGCTCTGCCTTTTATGGCTGAACGTGTGGTGGTGACTATAAACGACCTTAATATAGACGCAGTGACTAAGGACGATCTGGACGACCTGAAAAAGATCCTAGGCTCTCTTGGCGAAACCACCACAGTGATAATCTATGCCACAGGAGTTGACCTTTTCAAGAACAAAAAATATCTTACAGACAAAAACAAGCGCTTTGCAGATTTCTGCGAAAAGCACGGCACTGTCTGCAACTTTGAATACAAAAGGGCTTCCGACCTTGGAAAGTCTATATCCACCTATCTTGCAAAAAGCGGCTGTACCATAACAAAAAGCAATGCAGAGTACCTTGCAAACCTCTGTTTGTGCGACACTGCATTTATCAGCAAGGAGCTTGAAAAGCTTTCGGCTTATGCAGAGGGCAGGGAGGTAACAAGAGAGGATATCGACTTGCTTTGTATCAGGCGTATCGAGTCGGACGGATATTCTCTTGCAATAAATATCCTCAGGGGCAATGCGGCAATGGTCTTCACACGTTTGCGTGAACTCGATGTGCAGAATTATGAACCATATGCTATCATAGGAATAATCGGCTTTTCTCTTGCGGATATCTATAGGGCAAAGCTTGCACGTTCCTCTGGCAGGAGCGTTGCAGACGTGGCTAAAGATTTTTCCTATGCGAAAAACAGAGAGTTTGCAGTAAAAAACGCCTATTCCGAGTGCGGAAATATCTCGGCGGAGCGTATAAGAAAAACGCTTGAGATACTTTCTGAAACTGACCTTATGCTCAAAACAAGGTCACGGGGAAAAGACGGAGATATGCTCACCCTCGAGCAGGGACTTGCAAGGTCAATGGCGTTAAGGTGTTAGTAAATGGAAAAACTTAAAATATCAAGGGCAATAATCGTTGAGGGAAAATATGATAAGATAAAGCTTTCGTCCATAGTTGACGGCGTTATAATCGTCACTAACGGCTTTCGTATCTATAAAGACCCTGACAAGGCAGCGCTTATAAGATACTATGCTCAGCATGGCGGAATAGCAATTCTTACAGACTCTGACACAGCAGGCTTTCGAATAAGAGGGCATATAAAGGGTATCGTCCCCAAAGGCGATATCGTGAACGTGTATGTTCCTGAGATATTCGGCAAAGAAAAGCGCAAGACAGAGCCGTCAAAAGAGGGCTTGTTAGGGGTCGAGGGCGTTCCTGCGGATATTATCAGGGAAGCCTTTGAAAAAGCAGGCATTATAGGCGAAAAGGTTGCAGACAGAGAACTCATGACCAAGCTTGACTTTTATGAGCTAGGTCTAAGCGGCAGACCTGACAGCAGCAGGCTCAGACAGCTTGTGTGCGAAAAGCTGTCGCTGCCCAAAAAGCTCACTGCAAATGCATTGCTTGAAGTGGTGAACACAATGCTCGATAAAGAAAGCTTGCAAGCACTCATAGAGGATTTGACCTCAGAAAACAATAAAGACAAGGAGAATAGCGTTGGTTAGTCTTGAATTTTTATATTTCTTTCTTCCTGTTTTTATGGGAGTATACGCTTTGTCAGGGGTGCGTTTCAGAAAAGCCGTGTTCCTGCTTGGAACAGTTGTGCTGTGTCTGTGGGTGTCCACATGGGGGATAATACCAATGGCGGTGTGTGCTGTTGTATCATACTTTTGCGGCAGGCTTATCCACCGCTTTGCAGACAAAAAAGGACTTAAAAGGCTATGGCTCATATTATCGGTGGTAGTAAATATGGCAGTGCTCTTTGTATTCATAAGAAGCGGTCACAGCAGCTATGATGTGACGTCTATATTCACAGGCAAAGGCGCAATGCTAAAGCTTTTCCCTGTGTGGGGAGCGGGCGTTTTCACTCTCCATGGCATTTCCTACTGCATGGATATCTATAGGAAAGAAATAGAGCCTGAGAAGAATTTTCTTTTGGTATCTCAATATATATGCTTTTTTCCATGCTTTAGCTGTGGACCGATACTCAGATTTTCGGATATGAGCGAACAGCTTAGAAAACCTGTCATAACTTCCGGAAAGCTTGCAGAGGGCATAAAGCTTATGCTTATAGGCTTTGCGGAGAAGCTTTTTCTGTCGGATCCTATGTACGAGATGTGGCAGCACATAAGGGGAGTAAGTGCAGATTCGCTCTCCGCCGCTTGTGCATGGCTTGGGATAATAGCTTTCTCCTTTGCGTTCTACTATGAGCTTAGAGCTTATTCGCATATTGCACAGGGTATTGGTTCAATGCTCGGCTTTGAACTTCCTGATAACTTTGATCTGCCGTTTATGTCAGCAGGCTTCAATGAGCTTATAAAACGATTTGCCTGCACCTTTTATAGTTGGGTGAGAGATTATTTCTACAGACCTATATGTAGAAATAAAGACAGCGTTTGCCTTTGGGCATTGATACTGTCTGTGCTTGCAGGCTCGGTTTGGTATGGCTACGGCAGACACACAATGCTGTGTGCAGCGTTTATTTGTGTTATGCTTGGCATAGAATATCTCTTGAAAAATATTCTTGCGGCTGTGCCTACAGGGGTAAGATGTGCGGTGATGAATGTTCTGTTTCTTATAGGTCTGCCGTTTCTTGCGATAGACAGCCTGCCTTCAGCCTGCGGATATGTTGCCGCAATGCTCGGCGGGGGAAGCTTTGCAGGAGATGTTCTTGCTTCGTATGTGATAAAAACAGGAGTTGTGATGTATCTTATCTGCGGCTTTTTTGCAACAGGTATCGGCAGATATCTCAAACGCAGGATAATGCAGCTCAATACTAATATAGTTTACATAATCGAGCCAATGCTCACTATAGGATTTCTGCTTATCAGTACAGCGTTTCTTGTGGGCGGAGGTAATTCGTCTATGAATTTGTTCGTGAGATAAAATGGGAGGAGTGAACATTAATGAAAAAGGCTGCTGATTATATCGCAGTAAGCGCATTTTTTGTAATAGTCATAATGTTTGCGGCATATACTCTCGTGATGGGCAGACATGGATCTGAAAGTGAAAAGGCAGACAGTTCAGATATAAGACAAAACGTTCAGACTTATGTTAGCAGTAATTTTCCTCTAAGCTCAAATTGGAAGTCGCTCAGAACGACCATGTTTGTGATGACTGGTAAGAAAAATTTTGATAATATCTATATCCTTAAAGATCGTCTTGTAGAGATCACAGATTTTGATAAGGACAGGCTTGATAAAAATATCTCGCAGATAAATGATTTTTCAGAAAACACAGATACACCTGTATATGTTATGTTAGCTCCGACTGCCGCAGGTATCTATTCTGCTAAGCTGCCTGCTTATACTTCAAACACAGACCAGCGTGAAATGATAGATAATATCTATTATGACCTAGACAGCAGGATAGACACCATAGATACGTTTTTTCCTATGTATTCTGCAAGAAATAATTACGTTTACTATCGTACAGATAGAAAGTGGACTTCCTTCGGGGCGTATTTTGCCTATGCAGACGGCATAAAAGAGCTGGGCTTTGAGCCGGTCGCTCTGTCCAATTACGATCAGGAATATACCTCAAATTCTTATTATGGGGGACTTTACAGTGAACTTTGCTATAACAGCATAGGCGCAGACAGAGTGAACATATTCCGTTCAAAGTATAAGACCACTGTGGATTCTGTGGAGCTTTACAGAGAAGATCAGGTGCTTACCTCAAAATCTGTTTATTTTAGATCTGCACTGAAAACAGCAGATAAAACGGCTATCTTCCTGCAAGGTGACAACTTTACTAAGGCAACGGTCAAGACAACTGCAGAGGACGCACCAAAGCTTCTTATCATCAAAGGAAGCTATGCCAATACCCTTGTGCCGTTTCTTACCCCACACTACAGCGAGATAACCTTGGTAGACCCTGACAAGCTCAAAGAGGAGGGCAAGACCCTTTCTGACGTGGCAGATACGAGTGCATATGACCAGATATTATTTATGTATGACTGCTACCAGTTTGCAGATGAAACTAATTTTGATCTGCTCAAATAATATGGGCTATGTACTTGAAAAAATGGAGCAGGTGTGATATAATAAAGAAAATGCCGTACAAGGAATGTGCGGCATAATGTATGTCTGAATATTTGAGAGGGTGTTTGATGTGAGTGAGCAAAAAAACAGACTTGATCTTATTGATCTTAATGACTATCCCGTATCTTGGTGGCTGAAACTTCTTGACCTCGGTCATAAGATAGTTCAGGATCCTGCCGCCTACAGCGAGGCTTGCAAGGGCAAGATAATGGGTACTCTTTTCTATGAGCCGTCAACAAGAACGCAGATGTCTTTCCAGACCGCTATGCTACGTCTTGGGGGAACGATAATAGGCTTTGACAATCCTGCCACTTCTTCCGTTGCAAAGGGAGAGAATATCAAGGATACCACAAAGATAGTTTCCGGCTATGCCGATATCATGGTAATGCGTCACCCTACCGCTGGATCGGTAAAGGCTGCGGCACTCACTGCTGATTGCCCTGTTATCAACGCAGGCGACGGTGGACACCTACACCCGACACAGACACTTACAGACCTGCTTACACTCAGAGAAGAAAAGGGCAGACTTGATAACCTGACTATAGGCTTCTGCGGTGACCTTAAAAACGGCAGAACAGTCCATTCCCTTATTAAAGCAATGGTATGTTTTCCAAACAATAAGTTCATATTAGTTTCAACTTCTGAGCTTGCTTTGCCTGTGTATGTAAAGGATATCCTTGAGGCAGCAGGTATGGAGTATAAGGAGGTCACCGACCTTGAAGAGGTTATCGGTGAGCTTGACGTGCTATATATGACAAGGATACAGAAAGAGCGTTTTGCTTCTGAGGAGGAGTATCTGGCTCAGAGCGGAAATTACATACTCGATACAAGAAAGCTTTCAATGGGAAAGCCTGACCTTATCGTGCTTCACCCTCTGCCAAGAGTGGACGAGATAGCTATCGAGGTGGACGACGACCCGAGAGCAATGTATTTCAAGCAGGCAAAATACGGAATGTATATCAGAATGGCACTCATACTTACAGTTATAAACGGCGATGGTGCTTCGCAGCCGCTTATGAAGGGCAGAGTGCATAAGCACATTGATTGTTCAAATCCTAACTGTATCACTCACCACGAAAAGTATCTGCCACATTGGTTCAAAGGCGACGGCACAACGCTTGTTTGCGAATATTGTGACGAGAGAACATTGGTGGAATAAAATAAGAGCTTAATGGGGTAAACAAAGGCTGTGTGTCAGTCTTTGCTTGCCCTTTTTTATTGTGCAGATAGCGTATATTAATAGCCTTGTGATATGCAAAATCGTTAAAAGTAACGAAATTCTTACAATATGGTAACAAACAGTCTTGAATTAACGTTGAGCGTGTGGTATAATTAAAATGGATAAATTTTTTACAGGAGCTTTGATCTAATGAATACACTTTCAGATGAGGAGTTTGAACAGATCTACGGACGAAAGCCTGTCAGAAGGGTGAAAAAGAAAAAAATATACTGGAACAGAATTATTATTGCTTTGATAATACTTATCGGCATTGTGACTGGTCTGGTAAAGCTGACAGCCTTGGTAGTATCAAAGATCAAAGGAGACGATACGCAAAAAACAAACAAGGTATTGAATAATACATCTTCTGTCGCTGTGAAGGAGGAAGCTTCTTCTGCTGAGGATAAAAAAGACGAGCCTGCGAAGTATTCAAATATGGACTTTACAGTGTGTGTTGACGCAGGTCACGGTGATTATGACGGCGGCACAACTGACGCCTCAGGAAAAAGATATGAAAAAGACGATAACTTAAAGGTTGCACTTGAGGTGCAGAAATATCTCGAAAAATACGGCGTCAATGTGGTGATGATAAGAGATGATGACTCTTTCCTTGAGCTTGACGAAAGATGTGCAAAGGCAAATAACGCCAAGGCTGATATGTATGTTTCACTTCACCGAAACAGCTATGACGGTGATATTTCGGGCGTTGAGGTTTGGGTGAACAATTCTGAGCCTGAATATGACACAAAGCTTGCACAGAATATACTTGATGGTCTTGAAAAGGTAGGTATATCTGAAAATAGAGGAGTACAGTATGGCTACGTTGGCAATTCCGGTGTAAACTACTACATAAATGCCGACACTGTTATGCCAAGCTGTCTTGTGGAGCTTGGATTTATAACCGAGGACGTCGACAATAAGCTTTTTGACGAACACCTTACCGAGTATGGACAAGCTATTGCTGACGGTATAGTTCAGACAGCTGTTGACGTTGGTCTTGTTGATGAAAGTGGCAAAAGACTTATGTCTGAGCAGCTTATCTCACCTGAGAAGCCTGTGAACAATAAGGATTCTTCATCTGCGGCTGACGCTATGACACAGCCGATGCAGACGGACTCTTCTGCTGACGTTTATAATACTCAGGAAAACGAGTGGTATTAATAACAAAAAAATAAAAGCGAACACAGTTCGTTTCTGCTAATGCAGAGAAACCGTGTTCGCATTTTTGTTGTCAAAGCTCTTTTCTGATGAGTTTGAATTTCTCAAATTCTTTCGTCAGGTCTGCCAGAACGTTTTCAAGACCCTTTTCAGAGTATTCTTCGTGATATTCTGCCACAAAGTCTGTTACCTCCGTGACGCACTTTGTGCCGTACCATACTCTGACATAAAGCTCTTTTTCATCGCCGAGAATAGGGTCTATGCGGTAGCTGAAATTGGTGTAATTGCTGCCAGACCAGGTGTTTTTTTCTTCAAAATAGTGAAATGTGGGTATATCAAAATAACCATGGAGCATTGCGTATTTTCCTTTCAAAAATCATTCGTTTATGATATTATAGCATATCACTGTTCCTTTTTCAAGCATTTAGTCTGCTTCTTAATTAAATTAACCTAAAAAACGTTTACAATTTTGTTAGGAATGTATATTGGAGAATTGTTCAAAATATGCTATAATTGATAATGGTATGACTATTTCAGCGGTATGCTGTCGCAGAAAGGATAAGATCTATGAGCATTACAATAAAAGATGTTGCCAAGGAAGCCGGTGTTTCAGTGGCGACAGTGTCAAGGGTTCTCAACGGAAGCTGTAACGTATCAGATGAGTCAACAAAAAAAGTCAATGAAACTATTGCAAGGCTCAACTATTCTCCGAATTTTCTGGGAAGAAATCTTAGAAAGTGCGAAACGAATGTTATTCTTGTAATTATGCCGACCTCTGAACATTCCCTTTATTCAAAGATAGTCATGGGTATGCAGGAATATGCAGGAAAAGTCGGATACGATATCATAACCGCAGTTTCCTATTCAACCTCGACCGCTGAAACAAGGCAGATGAATATGCTTTTTAACAGAACTGTTGACGGTGTTATCCTTCTTGGCACTCAGTATGACGCAGCTTCGCTTAATAAGCTCGCAGAGAATTATAACGTTGCTCTGTGCTGTGAGGGCGTGAAGGGCGCAAATGTGCTTACTGTCGCTGTTGACGATGAACAGGCTGCGTTTGACGCTGTCGCAGCTCTTATCAAAAAGGGTCATAAAAGGATAGGCTTTATCGGAACGAACTCTGCGGCTATCTCCTCCACTGCAAGAGAGAACGGCTATATAAGAGCATTAAAAGAATATGGCATAGCGATAAAGAATGAATATATCTATAAAGAGTCCTATGACTATGACTGCGGAGGCAGAGCGTTTGAATATTTCAATGCACTTGCTGAGAAGCCTACGGCGATTTTCGCTGTGTCAGACTTGCTTGCTATCTCTGCAATGCACAAGGCAATAGATATGGGCATTGATGTGGGCAAAGATGTCGCCATAATGGGATTTGACAATATATCCATGTGTGAGTGGATAATCCCTACACTTTCAACGGTTGAACAGCCTTGCTCAAAAATGGGCGAGCTTGTTGTGGCAAAGCTTATTGAAAACATGAATAAGACTACTAAGGATAATCATTATTATACTGTTGACCACAGGATAATTCTAAGAGAGTCCACAGGCGACTAATTACTTTTGTAAAAATAGATAGGGGAGAAATAAGGCAGTTTTTCCGTAAAAACTGCCTATTTTCTGTAAGAAAGGATTTTTTAGGGCATGGAGAAATTTACAAAAATACTTGAAACGATAGATGGCTATGTCTGGGGCATACCGCTTATCGTACTCATTATGGCTGTGGGAATATTCCTCACCTTTAGGCTAAGGCTTCTTCAGATATTCCACCTGCCAAAGGCTTTGAAATTTATGTTTCAGAACGAAAATGGTGGCAAAGGCGAGATTTCAAGCTTTGCAGCACTTTGCACCGCACTTTCAGCAACCATAGGTACGGGAAATATCGTTGGTGTTGCAACAGCCATTGGTGTGCTTTCAGGCGGACCTGGAGCGCTCCTCTGGATGTGGATAGCTGCTCTCCTTGGTATGGCAACAAAATTTTCCGAGGGCTTTCTTGCTATCAAATACCGACGTATGGACGCTGACGGACACGTTTGCGGCGGACCATTCTATTACATAGAATATGGCATGGGTAAGAAGTGGAAGTGGCTTGCAAAGGTATTTGCGTTCTTTGGCGCTTGCGTTGGCCTTTTTGGTATCGGTACTTTCTCTCAGGTAAATGGTATCTCATCGGCAGTTCAGGCTTTCTTTGATCCTAAAAAGGAACATACAGTGAATATTTTTGGCGCTGACTATACATGGGCTGTTATAATCTCCGGACTTTTGATAACTATTTTTGCCGCACTTGTTATTATCGGAGGCATAAAGAGGATCTCAAGTGTTTCTCAGGTAGTTGTGCCTTTTATGGCGGTCGTTTATATAGTGGCTTGTCTTTCACTTATTGTTATAAACATTCAGAGGCTCCCTCACGCTGTTGCCCTTATTTTTGAACAGGCATTCAGCTTCAAGGCTGTCGCAGGCGGATCTCTTCCTACAATGTTCATTGCTATACAAAAGGGTGTTGCAAGAGGAATTTTCTCAAATGAGTCAGGTCTTGGTTCGGCACCTATCGCAGCCGCAGCCGCTCAGACAAAAGAGCCGGTAAGACAAGGTCTTGTTTCTATGTGTGGCACTTTTATCGACACTATCGTTGTATGTACTATGACAGGTCTTGCTATCGTAATGATGGGAAGCTACGAGGCTATCAACCCAGTAACAGGCAAGCCTTTTGAGGGCGTTGAGGTCACAAATCACGCTTTCCAGAACGGCTTCTCGTTCCTGCCGTCAATGATACCTGCATTTATTCTTATGGTCTGCCTTGTGTTCTTTGCTTTCACAACTATCCTTGGCTGGAACTATTACGGTGAAAGGTGTATGGAATATCTTTTTAACAGTAACATGAAGGTGGTCATGGTCTACAGATATCTCTATATCCTCGCTGTATTTATCGGACCATATATGACGGTTTCTGCCGTTTGGACGATCGCTGATATCTTCAATGGACTTATGGCATTGCCAAACCTTATAGCGTTGCTTGCTCTCAGCGGTGTTATCAGTAAGGATACAAGGCGTTATGTGGCGAAGTATTCCAGAGCAAAACGAATCAATAAGCTGGTAAGAGCGTAGATATCGTATTTTATATGAAGCGGAAACGGCTGAATGTTGTTTCCGCTTTTTTTATGCTGTAGGCTTAATCACCAAAAAAATGAATGATTATTTGTTGAAATCACCAAAAGTATTTAAAAGAATGTAACAGTGATTGTAACTTTGTTGACAACGATTACATTCGGTGATATAATAGCTATGTAAGAATCAAGGAAACGTTTTCTAATGAAAACGATCCGTTACGGAGGTTATATATAATGAAAAATTCCAAGCGTGTTATTGCCGGCGCAATGGCTCTCTTGTCAGCAGTGAGCGTAGCTTCTTGCGGCAGCTCATCAGGCAGCGATTCAAGCAGCTCTTATGTTGATAAGGTAAAGGTAGCAAGCACCGACGATATTGCTACTATCCCTGATGGTTCGGAAAAGGAGTTGGAGTGGCTTTCTTATTTTGACATAAACCCAACTAAGAAAGAGCCGGAAAAGAGAACCGACCTTACTCTTTTTGAGGAAAAGGGCGGTAAGATCAAGTATTCTCAGACTTCATCAATGAACAAGTATGATAAGCTCGCAGCAAGACTTATGTCTAACGATCCACCGGATATGTTCTGGTATGAGCAGTCTATGACATTTCCTGCAAACTGTATCAAGGAAATGTTCCAGCCTGTTGATGATATCGTTGATTTCGACAGTGCTATGTGGAGCGATGTCAAGAATGTTGCAGAGCAGTTCACTCTCAACGGCAAGCACTTTGTTGCACCTATCAACTTCCTGCCAGGTTCTGTTATCACATATGATAAGTCTATGATCGACGCTGCCGGTCTTGATGATCCATATGAGCTTTATCAGAACGGCGAGTGGGATTGGAACGCATGGTATGACATGATGTCAGAATATGTTGAGGGCGCTGCTGCTGACGAGGAGAGATACGGCATAAACGGTTGGTTCGCACCATTTATCTTCCAGTCAACAGGTAAGACTCTTATCACATATGACGCTGATAAGGACGAGTATGTTTCAAATCTTAACGACGCTGACTTTGTAAGAGCATCTGATATGCTTTATGATATCGCAAAGAATGGTATGTACTATTCTGATTGGGTAGGACAGGCAGGCGACGCATTCAAGAAGAATATCCTCTTCTATGCAATGGGTCCATGGGCTTCTACCGGTACACATTCACCAAAGGACGGCGACAATTGGGGCGTAGTTCCAATGCCAAAGGATCCTAACTCTGATACGCTTTATACAACTATCGACATGAATGCGTATATGTGGGTAAAGGGTTCGACAAAGAATGACGCAATGAAGTGCTGGCTCGAGTGTGCAAAGATAGTTTATACTCAGGATACATATAAGGATATTGAGAAGGAGAAGTTCTTTGTAAACAATCCTAACTGGACAGAAGATATGTATAACGTAGCTTACGTTGACCTTGTTACAGACAAGTTCACTAAGATATTTGACCCTGGTTATGGTATCTCCACAACTCTGTCAGATAATGACGCTGCAACAAATGATACTAAGGAAGCTGTTATTCCTTATCTGTATACTTCAGTTATGAAGACAGACGAGAATGGCTCACAGTATACATGGACACAGCTCAAAGAGCAGTATAAGGGTACTGTCGATTCAGAACTTAAAACTCTCAACGAGCAGTATCACGCATATTTGGAAAAGAATAAGTAATATAACTTGCCATATAAAGACGGACGGAATTTATTTCGCCCGTCTTTTTGTTGTAATGTCAGAAAAAATGTGATATAATCATAGAGTACATTAAGATTTAATTAAGAATTATGTTGAGCTGTTTTTAAAGAATGTGGCTTATAATAATAAACGTAAAAGAAAGGATCGTGTCGATATGGAGATAAAGGAGCCTGTAATCCTTGTTGTAGATGATGATAAAGATATAGTGGGAGCTATCGCAAAGCTGCTTGAAATGGAGGGCTATAAGGTAATAAAAGCCTATGACGGTCTTGAGGCTTTGGAGAAGCTCACTGAGAACAACATACAGCTTATACTCATTGACGTCATGATGCCTAAGCTGGACGGACTTTCTACAATGATGAAAATAAGGGCAACAGAGAATATCCCTATACTTGTGCTTTCTGCAAAATCTGAGGATACAGATAAGGTGCTTGGGCTTTCAATGGGCGCTGACGATTACATAACAAAGCCTTATAACCCTATGGAGCTTGTGGCAAGGGTAAGAAGCAACCTGAGAAGATATATGCAGCTTGGCGCTATCGACACGGCAAACAAAACGGATATTATAGAAATAGGCGGTCTGGAGCTTGACACTAAGGCAAAAAGCTTAAAGGTTGACGGAGAACCTGTCAAGCTCACCGCCACGGAGCTTAAAATTCTTGAGCTTCTTATGAAAAACGCAGGCAGGATATTTTCTGCCGAGGAGATCTATTCTAAAGTGTGGAACGAGGACGCTTATGCCGTTGAAAACACGGTAATGGTACATATTCGTCACATCAGAGAGAAAATTGAGATAAACCCTAGAGAGCCGAAATACTTGAAGGTGGTGTGGGGAATTGGCTATAAAATCGAGAAAATTTGAGAAGGCAGAATGGTTTAAGATATTCTCAGCAAAAAAGACGAGAATTATTGCATTTATCGTTGCCTGTGTTATTGCAGGCGGCTTTTGCTTATCTTTTGTGTTGTATGCTAACAGCCATGCTGACAGCAGCAGTAAGTCTTATCTTAAATCAGAAAGCTATAAGCTGGCTTCCAATGAAATGTATGAGGAACTGTGCGTTACAGCTTCGGCTTATCTCAGATATGTTGATGAGGATCAGAATTACACTCAGCCTAGACACCTGCTCAATGACTATCTGAATTATCTTGATTACAACCGCTATAAATACAAAAAGACAGAAGACGGTATACGGCTTGTAGACAGTCAGTTTGATTACTATGTGGGGATTACTCAAAATGGCGAAACAAGATATCTGTCAAATATAAAAGATATAGAAAATTATGACAGCGAAACGGATAAGATAAAAGCTTTTAAATCGTCGCACAAAAACTATATACTCCGCCGTGATAACGAGGTCATGAGCGACAGAACTTCATCGGGACAGATAGTTGACTACTATTACAATACAGCGGAGTATCAGGATAACGTGACAGAAGAGTTTTATGCCGACAATCTTGTGCCCGTAGGAGGAAGTTATTATGATAACTACGGCAGATATTTTTACAATTACGGCAATTATGATCCAATAGCTTTCTATAATGTAGACTCAAGATATAATGTTATTAAGGGTCTTGATTTGAAAAACGGTCTGAAATATTCCGACAAGCTTGAAGATGAAGAAATTGGTGACGATTATGACACTGATGACGGCAATGAATACTATGACTATGACAACGGCATATATTATTATGAGGACGATTACGGAAACACATGGGCAAAATGTGAAAACCTCTATGACCTGCCTGATTACAAAGCGACAGACAATGACGATTCAGGTATAACGGTATTCTTTGCACCGAAAGCTGAAAAGCTTACGGCAATGGAAAAGGAATACACCGAGGCTTTGAATGATATGTATCGTGCAAAGCTTTTTGTGATTGTTTTAGGCGTTATTGAATTTATGCTTGTGTGCTATCTGCTCCTGATCTGTGCATATAATGCGGAGCCTGAGAGCGTTGAACGCTGGAAGCAAGGCAATTTTCTAAAAAAAGTGCCAACGGAAGTTTACCTTATCCTAATGGCATTGGCTATTTCATTTGCTTTTGTATTTGGCGACTGCTGGAATTATTATGTGAGCATCACAAAAAATATTTTTGACAATGCTTTGGCTAATTCCGTTTTCAGAAATATACTTGCTGTAGCGTTGTTTGCATTGGCATATTTTGCAGGCTTCGGCTCGCTTATGGAGTTTGTTGGCAAGATAAAGACAAGAAGCATATTCAAAGAAAGCCTTATTTGCAGATTATGTAAGTTCCTATGGCGCAAGTATAAGGAAACATCACTGTATCACTATTTTCATGGACTTCCGCTTGGAATAAAGCTTACTTGGAAGTTCATACTTATATTCGTTGGAATTTTTGTTGTGATGTCTAGTCGATTGACGATGTTAATTTTGTTGGCGGTCGAAATTGTTCTGTGTATATCAATGCTTCGTGACTTCTCACAGCTTTCAAAGCTCAGCAAACAGATAGACAGCCTTGGAGAAGAAAAGCCCTATGAGGGCGAGATAAGAAAAACTTCGCCGGTGTATGCTGAATCTGAAAAACTCAACTCAGTTCAGGATAAGGTGAGAGAGTCGGTGGAGCAGCAGATACAGTCTGAGCGTTTGAAAATAGAGCTTGTGACAAACGTTTCACACGACCTGAAAACACCGCTGACTTCCATTATCAGCTATATCGACCTGCTTAAGAAAATGGATCTTGACGATGAAGCTTCGAGCTATGTGAAGATACTGGATAAAAAGGCGCAGAAGCTCAAAGGCATTGTGTCTGACGTTTTCAGCATAGCAAAAGCCACAAGCGGCGTTGATGTGAACCTAACAAAGCTTGATTTTGTGATGCTGTTAAATCAGTGCATCGCAGACGCAGAGGACAAGATAGCTGACAGTGGCAAGATAGTAAAGATAAACATAAATGCCGACAGCGCAATGGTAATGGGCGACGGTGACAAGCTTTACAGAGTATTCCAAAACATTGTTGACAACGCTTTGAATTACTCTATGGACGGCACAAGGATATTCCTTGATGTGTACAAAAAAGCGGACAGAATAGTATTTGCCGAGAAGAACATTTCGGCAACGCCGATAAACTTCACAGAGGAAGAGATACTTGAAAGATTTGTGCGAGGGGATAAGTCACGAACAGACGGCGGAAGCGGTTTGGGATTATCCATATCAAAGAGCTTCACGGAAGCCTGCGGTGGTATCTTCAATATCGAAATAGACGGAGATATGTTCAAGGCGATAGTAGAAATGCCGATAATTCAGGAGGATACGGCAGAGAAAACCGATGACAAAACGGAATAGCGTAAATAAAAATAGCGGTGCTTTGAGTTGCACCGCTATTTTTAATGTCGGAAAATGTAGATAAAAAAATTAAAATATACCAATATTTTTTGACAATTTGTTGAAATTTATATACTAATATGTTATAATATAGAAATAAGGTGATTTTAGCGGGCGGGAAGTGACATAATGAACTTTACAGAACAGATACTGTATTCACTAATGGCGAAAACAGGCAAAAATTCGTCTGAATGGCTGCCACTTTTGCAGCATTTGCAGGATACGGCAGATATCATGAGCTGTCTGTGTGATGAATTTCTGTCACCATCATTTGCAAAGGCTTGCGGATTAGAGGAGAATGAGTTCAAAAAGTTAGCTATTTTTCTAGCAGCAGTTCACGATATCGGCAAAGCAATAGTGGTATTTCAATATAAAATAGGTGATAAACTTCCTGAGAGAAAGTCTGCACTTGAAGCGTCAGGAATCAATTTTGACGTTTCTTATGATAAAGAAAAAGCCAAACAAACTCCTCATGCATTTGCAGGTGAGGAGATTCTTAATTTGTTGGGTTGCCCTGAATGTGTAAGCACTGTTGTTGGCTCTCATCATGGTGTACCTGCTGAGAGCGTACAGGATTTGTCATGGCCGCAAGAGGATATAGCTTTCTATGAAAACTATTATGGACGTGACAAAGAAAATATTGAAGTTTTGCAGGATATTTGGCAGACGATATTTGATATGGCACTTGATTATGCAGGCTTTTTAGATGTTAGTGAGTTGCCGGATATAGACCGTTCGTCGCAAATGCTTTTGAGTGGTATGTTAATAATGGCGGATTGGCTTGCAAGCAACACTGAGCTTTTTCCTCTTTTGTCAGTGGAGGACCTCAAACCTGACGACAAGCTGAGGGCTGAACGCGCTTGGGCAAAGCTTGATTTTCCGCAGATGTGGAATACTGAGAGATCGGTAATATCTAATGAGGACTTTAAAGAAACTTTTGGTTTTGAACCACGTTCGGTGCAGTCAGAGGTCCTTAAAATAGTTGAGAATTCGGAAAATCCGGGAATATACATATTTGAAGCGCCAATGGGCTGTGGCAAAACAGAAACATCACTTGCGGCAAGCGAGATATTGGCATCGAAGTGCGGCAAAAACGGCGTGTTTTTTGGACTTCCAACTCAGGCAACTGCAAACGGCATTTTCCCAAGAATACTCAGTTGGGCTGAAAAACAATCTACAGAACTTTATCATTCTGTTCAGCTCAACCACGGAAGCGCAGCACTCAATTCGCTGTTTCAGAACATACAAAGGGGCATACCGCAGGAGGAAAGCGACAGCGGATTAATTATCCACAACTGGTTTTGTGACAGCAAAAAAGCGTGCCTTGCAGATTTTGTGACGGCGACAGTAGACCAAATGCTCATGCTTGCATTGAAACGAAAACACGTTATGCTCCTTCACCTTGGATTGTCAGAAAAGGTCGTTGTCATCGATGAGGTCCATGCTTATGACGCATACATGAGCGAGTATCTTGAAATGGCTTTGCAATGGCTTGGAAGCTACAACACCCCCTGTTATCCTGCTGTCGGCAACGCTGCCCTCAGCAAGACGAATGTCACTTGTCCGTGCCTATCTTGGAATAAAAAAGTCTGATGATAGATTTGAAAAAGAGCAGGGCTACCCTCTGCTCACATGGACAGACGGCAAAGATATCCGCCAGCAAAGATTAAGCTATGACGGAGCGCACAAAACTGTGTCAGTCAAGACCTGCGTTAGTGATGATGTTGTGCAGCTTGTGAAAAATGTAACAGAGAATGGTGGCTGTGTAGGTGTTATAGTAAATACCGTAAGACGTGCCCAGATGTTCGCCGAGCTTTTGCAGGATAATGCAAAAGTGCTTTTGTATCATGCTCAGTTCGTGCTTCCTGACCGTGCTAAAAAGGAGAAACAGCTTGTTGACCTTGTCGGCAAAAACAGTACGCCTGAAAGCAGGAGCGGTCTTGTGGTAGTTGGAACGCAGGTGCTTGAACAATCACTTGATATTGATTTTGATATGCTCATTACAGATATGTGTCCTATGGACTTATTGTTGCAGCGAATGGGCAGACTTCACAGACATGAACGTGGAGTGCGGCCTGATATAGCACAAACCCCTGTCTGCTATGTTATTACAGATGAGTATACAAATATGGAATCAGCGTCAAGAAAAATATACAGCCATTGGTTTATCAATAAAACGGCTGACACTTTGCCCGACAGCATCACTCTTCCTGACGATATCTCACCACTTGTTCAAGAGGTTTATAGTGTTACGAGTGATGAGTGTTATGATAAGTATATAAATGAGCAAAAGAAAAGCAAGGGCAGGGCTGACTGCTTTAGGATAAGTAAGCCAAAAGGAAAAAGTATCCATGGACTGCTTTCAAAGCCTGTTGAAACTGGTGATGAACAGCTTGCACAGGCGGCTGTGCGTGACGGAATCTCGTCATTTGACGTATTGCTTATGCGGCTAAGTGCTGATGAGAAAATTCATTTTCTACCTGACCAATATGGCGGTGCAGAGGTATCAGAGTGCCCTGATGATGAAGAATGTCGCCGAATAGCTGAACAGAAACTTCGACTTCCGACAATGTTTTGTCAGTCATGGAATATAGATAAAAATATAAGAGAACTTAAAAACAACTGTATGAAGTATATTGCAGGTTGGCAAAATTCCCCGTGGCTTAAAAACCAGCTTGTATTGTTTCTTGATGAGGACCTTAAAGGTGAGCTGAACGGATATGATCTTCATTACAGCTTTGAAAAAGGTCTGGAATTTACTAAGAAGGAGGAATGTGAATGAACGAAACAGAGTTTAATCTGCTTGATGAGCCGTGGATTAGAGTAATGGACGACAATTGTCAAATAAAAGAGGTGTCACTAACAGATGCACTTTTGAATGCGCATAAGTATAAGGCTCTGAAAGGCGAAATGCCTACGCAGGATATAGTTATACTTCGTCTTATGCTTGCCATAGTGCATACTGTCTTTTCAAGGGTAGATGCCGACGGCAATGAAGCAGAGCTAGAGGAAGAGGACGATGCGGTGGATAGGTGGGAAAGCCTATGGAACAACCGAAAGATTCCCGAAAAGCCCGTGAGAGAGTATTTTGAAAAGTGGCATGAACGCTTTTGGCTCTTTCATCCCGAAAGACCATTTGGGCAAATGGCCGGGCTTGATACGAGAGATTATGACGTTCAGAAATTAAACGGAGAAATTCTTCAAAGCGACAATAAAAAGAGAGTTTTTTCTCCTTATTCAGGTGAAGCAAAGCATAAAATGAGTTTTGCGCAAGCTGCAAGGTGGTTAATGGCTCTAAATGGTTTTACTGACATGGGTACCAAAAAGCCAAATCCTAAAAAACCTGGTTGGCTTGCAGACATTGGTACTTTATATGTAGTGGGAGACAACTTATTCGATACTATAATGCTGAATTATGTTCCACTATATCCTGACGGAGAATTTAGAAAAGAATGTCCTATTTGGGAGAAAGACGCGATTGTAATTGTAGGAAATAAACTGCTCCCTATTCCTGACAATCGTTCAGAACTATACACCGCTTTGCCTAGAAAAGTTTTATTGATAAAAGACGTTAATTGCGTAAGAGTTTTTAAAGTCACAGCTGGAGATTATTTTGAAACAGAAAATGCTTTCATTGAACCTATGACTGCATGGAAAAAAGTGATAGATAAGAAAAAAGACTTTTATATGCCATTTAAACATGATAGTGAAAAACAATTATGGCGTGAATTTTCGTCTATTCTTATGCAATCTGAAAATCATGATACAGAATTGGCAGAAGTTGTGAAATGGACAAATTTTTTGTGTAAAAAAAGAATAATAAAGCATGGTTATGTTTTTTCTATAAGCACTATTGGTTTATCATTTGGAGATTTGTTCAAATCATTAGTTAAACATGTTTATTTTGATTCCCTAGAAATGAACGCACAAATACTATCAGAATTAGGCAGGGGTTATCGTGAAGAAATAAAGTTTGAGATAAGCAGATGTGAAGAACTTGCGAAAAAAATAGGCAATCTAGCATGGAATATTTACCTTGCCTCTGGTGGAAATAAGAACAGTAAGCCAAAGGACATTGGCTCGATTTTAGACGCCAAGTCACAGCTATACTACCGCCTTGATATTCCTTTCCGCAGTTGGCTTTCTTCCCTTGACCCGGAAAATGATGATAAGCAGGAAAAGTTTGAACAGTGGCAGAATACTGCAAAGAGGATAACCCTTGATCTTGGCAGTGAGCTTGTTGCGGCAGCAGGTGACACCGCAATGGTGGGACATATGATAGATGAGACGATCTATTCTGCACCAAAGGCTTACAACATTTTCTTGCGTGATGTTTCAAAGATATACCAGAAAATTTAATGTTTATTAATGCGAGGTGAAAATATGGAAGAAGTAAAGCTCGTAAGAGAAGAAATGTACAAAAGAGTGCAGGAGCTTATCAGACAAAAAGGCACTAGCGGTGGAAGAGCTGCATTAGCAAATCTCCGCCGTGGCATAGGCAAAATGCCGGGTGAAATGCCTGAACTGTGGGGGGTGTTTCTAAATAAAATGTCGCCTGAACTTTTCAGCAGAACAGGAGAGCCAAGCAGATCGGAGTGGGCGATATATATTTCGCTGACTATGTTTGCACTTCATCAGCAGGGAAGTTCGGAAACAGTTCATTGTGAGGGAAAATCCCTTGGAAGTGCAGCCGCTGATCTTATGGAAGAGAAAACTGATGAAAACAGAGAACGTATCATGCGCAGATTTGAACCTGTTGTCACAGCCAAAGATATGCCTGAACTTTCACATCATATAAGAGGTCTTGTGCCGCTTATAACGCTCCGTTTTGGCGTTCGTGCCGATAAGGAGGGCGTTTTGCTTAAAGATTTTCATACCGTGCAAGTACCAGGAGAAAAACATCCTGAAGTATCATATCGTTATTATCTGTCAGACGCAGCGTTTCTTGTCGCACTTGAAAGTGATGATAAATCATTGCTGGAGAGTATAGCTTCTGCACTGCAAAAGCCTGTTTATCCGCTGTATCTTGGACGAAAGTCCTGTCCGCCAACTTTGCCTATCGTTCTTGGCGTTAAGGATGAGGATATTCTTACGGCACTAAAGACCGAGCCATATCTTTATAAGAACGCTCACCGAAAAAGCGTGCGCATTTCCTATGAAGTCACATCAGGCGGCGCAATGGTGCAGGATATTCCGCTGTCATTCTCACAGCTCCACAGAAAGCACGGCTGGCGAATGAAGCGTGAAGAACTTCTTGCTGTGGATAGCAACCCAGAGCATGACGCCTTTTCTGAATTGTGAGGTGCAGTATGTATTTAACAAGAATAAAATTAGATATGACAAAAACAAATACAATGAAGGCATTGGTATGCCCAAGCAGATTTCATGGAGCTATCGAAAGCGCTGAGTCTGACGGCAGAACAAGGAAGCTTTGGAGAATAGACGAGCTTGGCGGAGAGAAGTATTTGCTCATATTATCAGAAAAAGAACTTGATTTTTCAAATGTTTCAGATCAATTCGGAGCAGAAAGACCTCAAACTAAATGTTATGATACATTACTTGACAGAGTTAAAAATGGCGGTAAATGGCAGTTTCGTTTGAAAGCAAACCCTGTTATACATAAGAAAGATACTAATTCCCACAGAGGTCGCCCTGTCGGACTTATAGGAAATAAACAGCAGGAAGAATGGCTGAAAAAGCAGGCTTTGAAAAATGGCTTTTCTCTAGAGGACGGAATGTGGCTGGTAACAGAGTTTAAGTGGTATGATTTTAAAAAGGGCGAGCGTAGAAACCATGTGAGAATACTTTCTGTAACATATGAGGGCGTGCTTACAGTAACAGACGAGGAACTTCTTAAAGTTGCACTTACTAATGGTATCGGCCGTGAGAAAGCTTATGGTCTTGGAATGCTGACGATTGTTGGAGTAAGATAATGGCACAACAAAATGGGATAGAGAAGCCAGATCTCCATGCACTGCCCACAATAAGCGACAGAATGACGTTTATTTATCTTGAACATTGCAAGGTAAGCCGTGAAAACGGTGCAGTCACCGCCACAGATCTTGACGGAACAGTGTATATCCCTGCGGCAGCCATAACAGTGCTGCTGTTGGGACCCGGCACTCTTTTCCCCGCATACGCGGGGGTGATCCTGTTAGTAGATCGTCCAATTTGTATACTTTGAACTTTTCCCCGCATACGCAGGGCTACACAATTTCCAAAAAAAGCGGTGCTTTCAAAGCACCGCTTTTTTCAAAATATACAGCTAAAACCTACTTTATCCCCTTTACCTTATACCCTGCGTCCGTTACCGCCTTAGAAAGCACCTCGTCAGCCACGTCCTTGTCAAGTGTGATGTAAGCGCACTTGTCCTCAAGGGAAACATCTGCTGTAACGCCGTCTATCGCATTAAGCACCTTCGTTACTGTGCCTGTGCAGTGTGAACACATCATGCCGTCGATCTTCATTACCTTTTTCATTTTTTCGTCCTCCGTTTTAGTATTTATTTCAGCCTTTGCGGCTTTGTTTTCTCTGCCACTTTTAAAAAGATTGAGCCTTAACGCATTGGTCACAACGCAAACTGAGCTTAAACTCATTGCCGCTGCACCGAACATAGGATTGAGCTTCCAGCCAAGCAAGCCGTAGAATACTCCTGCCGCCAGCGGAATACCAAGCGAGTTGTAAATAAGCGCCCAGAAAAGGTTTTCCTTGATGTTCTTCATAACGCTCCTGCTGAGCTTGACAGCCGTAACAGCGTCATTCAGATCGCTTTTCATAAGCACGATATCAGCTGACTCGATAGCAATATCCTGTCCTGCACCGATAGCTATTCCAACATCTGCCGTTGTAAGGGCAGGAGCGTCATTTATTCCGTCGCCTATCATGGCTACCTTTTTACCCTGCTCCTGCAATTCTTTGATTATCGTAGCCTTGTCCTCAGGCATAAGCTGTGATCTTACCTGTGAAATGCCAAGCTTTTTCTGTATTGCTCTGGCTGTTTTCTCGTTGTCCCCTGTGAGCATTACAGTTTCAATGCCTGCCTTTTTGAAGCCTTCTATAGCCTCTGCACTTGTCTCTTTTATCTTGTCTGCAATGAACAGAATGCCTGCAAGCTTGTTGTCGATCGCTACATAAAGTGGTATCTCACCATTGTCAGCGTGAGCATGAGCCGTTTCCTCAACCATCGATATGTCAACTTCACTGTTATCCATAAGCCGCTTGTTACCGATAAGAACGTTTCTGCCCTCAACAACAGCCGATATACCACCGCCTGCTGTTTCTGTGTAGCTTTCAGCAGGGAAGAGTTCAATGCCATTTGTCTTGCAGTGGCCTGTAACAGCCTTTGCAAGCGGGTGCGATGAACCGCTTTCTGCCGAGCCACAAAGCTTTTTAAGCTCTGAAACATCAAAATCACCAAACGCTTGCGCTGAAATAAGCTCAGGCTTGCCTTCTGTGCAAGTTCCTGTTTTGTCAAGAACAACAGTGTCAATGCTGTGAGCAGTTTCAAGACTTTCAGCGGATTTTATTAGGATACCGAACTGTGCCGCTTTACCCGTTCCTACCATTATTGCAGTGGGCGTTGCAAGTCCCAATGAGCATGGGCAGGATATAACAAGCACTGATATTGCCATGTTAAGAGCAAATGCGAAGCTATAGCCAAGCAACAGCCAAACTATCAGTGAAATGATAGCTATAGTTATAACCACAGGCACGAACACAGCACTTATCTTGTCTGCAAGCCTTGCTACAGGCGCTTTTGATGCGGAAGCGTCCTCAACGAGTGCGATTATCTGTGAAAGTGTTGAGTCTTTAGCTTGCTTCTCACACCTTACCTTAGCAAAACCGCCAGCCGATACGCTTGCACTCATAACTCTGTCACCCACTGCCTTGTCTACAGGTATGCTCTCGCCTGTGAGTGCAGATTGGTCAACAGTGCAGTTTCCATCAATAAGAACTCCGTCACATGGCACAGACCAGCCAGCTTTGAGCAGGAATACATCTCCCACCATTACGCTTTCCGCAGGAACTTCCACCTCCTCACTGTCACGGATAACAACTGCCGTCTTAGGCGCAAGGCTCACAAGCTTGTTTACAGCATTAGCCGTCTTGTCTTTTGAGCGAGCCTCAAGATATTTTCCCACAGTGATAAGTGTGAGTATCATGCCACATGACTCATAATATAGATTCATCATATACTCATGTGCCGAGCCAAGGTCGCCCCTGCCCATAAAGTAAGCCATTCTGTAAGTGCCGTAAACACTGTATATGAATGAAGCCGCCGCACCAAGAGCTATAAGGCTGTCCATGTTAGGGGAGCGGTGGATAAGATTTTTGAAGCCGTTTGAAAAATAGTGAAAGTTTATTGCAATGATAGGCACTGTGAGCAAAAGCTGAGTGAGTGCATATATCATCATGTTTTTGTGCCCTGCAAAAATAGGGGGGAGAGGTATGTTCGCCATGTGTCCCATGCAAATATAGAACAGCGGTATCAAAAATCCCACCGACCACCATAGGCGTTTCTTCATCTTTTTGCTTTCGTCCTGAGCCGCCGCAACAGGTGATGCAGTTTTGTTTTCTTTGTCGCCTATCTCGCTTGCTCCATATCCTGCACTTTCAACAGCATTTATGACCGCCTGAGCGTTAGTTACGCCCTCGTCAAGATCCACCGTCATTTTGTTTGCAAGCAAGTTCACGTTTACGTCCGTTACGCCCTCTACCTTACTCACAGCCTTTTCCACATGAGCCTGACACGCCGCACAACTCATGTCAGTTACATTGAATTTCAACTTTTTCATAGATATTTGCCTTTCTATTTAAGCTTTTTCATAAGCTCTAATACTTCATCGACAACTTCAGTGTTGCCGCTTTGTATCTCCTCTGTCATACAGGTCTTCATATGTTCCTGCAAAATAAGATAACCGAAGCTTTGCATTGCACTTTCAACCGCTGCAACCTGAATGAGTATATCTCCGCAGTAGCGGTTATCGTCAAGCATTTTGATAATGCCGTTTATTTGTCCCGAAACTCTGCTTAGCCTATTCTTTAGCTGTTTTATTTCCTTATCATCACGGGGAGTGTGCTTGTGCCTGCAAGTATCACAGCAGCCGCATGACAGTTCTTTATCATTTCTGTTGTCCATGTTTTTTTGCCTCCTTACTATATCAAATACCCTTATGGGGTATCTTTTGCTGCATATATATTATATACCCCTTATGGGTATTTGTCAACCGTATTTTTATATTATTTTTACAGAAAGCCAAAAAAATATCCGCCCTCCCAAAAGGAAAGCGGATATCAATTATTCAGTTAGTAGCCGTAATACCCAGTGTCATAGCTGTAGTTGTAAGCATTTTCTTCCTGATACTGCTTGATAGCTTCGTCAATGTTTTTACAACTGCCGTAAACTATATATTGAATGAACGCAGAGTTTGCGGCAAAGTCCGGATTAAGCACGTCCATGCTATAGATGACTTCGTTTGTGAAATAGCCGTCAGCAGGTATTCTAAGCTGCTGGATATCATATTTCATGTAGTCAAAAGCATTGAGGAGCAGATTTGCGATCTCACCATCAGTAAGGTCTGTGTTTATCTCAGGAAGGACTTTGTTCAGAAGCTTGTCAAGCTGAACAAGACTGAGCTTCTTGGATTCGGTTATGATCTCTGAGATAACACGTCTTTGACGTTCGGTACGCTCATAGTCGGAATTTCCTACATATCTAAGCCTTGCAAACGCAAGTGCCTGATTTCCGTTAAGATGAAGCTTTACCTTATCCTCATCACTCTTGCCCACAAATATGTCGTCGCTTATATAGTCAGTGCCTTTCTTATTTTTTAGGTATTTGTTCTGTTCAGCCATCGGCTTCTTCATGCCCTCGGCTTCAGCCTTTGACACTTCCATGTCGATACCACCTACGGTCTCAACTATATCTATAAACGAGTAGAAATTCACTCTTGCGTATCTGTCTATCTGTATGCCGAAATAATCCTCAATACACTGTTCAAGATACTCACAGCCACCGTGCCAGTAAGCGCTGTTGAGCCTGTTGCCCTCGTCAAACTGCGCCATGTAAATGTACATATCACGCATAAGTGAGGTCATTGTAATAGTCTTGTTCTTGGTGTTTATGGAAATTATCATCATAACATCAGTATTTCCACGGCTCTCCTCTTCTGTATCACGGATATCCTCGCCAATGAGTAGAATGTTCGTTACGTCCTCGCTGGATATCTTGGAGGACTGCTTTTGTAGCTGAGCCTTAAGCTCGTCCTCTTTTTCCTTTGCGTCAAATGTATCCGCCTCACTTGTAAGCTCGCTGGAATTTATAGGCGCTTTGCCTGAATTTATCTTAGTGTCTTTAGTTCTGTCAAGCATTCCTGTGTAGTGGAAAAACAAACCCACGATAATGGCAATTATAATAATGAATACTACAAATATTATTCCAAGAGCAATACCCGTCTTTTTCTTCTTGCTCCAGCCTTTTTTCTTTTTTGGCGTCTTATCCTGCTTTGGATCAGACTCATGTATCGGATCAGCTTTCTGCTGTTCCTTTGAGGGGATAGGTATGACCCCCGTAGGTCCGTTTGAGTTTGAAGCATCAAGTATCTTTCTATTTTCTATTGCATTGGATATTAGCGACTGTAAATCCTTATCTCCCTGAGTGTTGGAGGTGTTCTTGTTGTCGTTGTCCATAAAATAAACCTCGTTTCCGATTAAAGTCAGCAAGCCGGAAGTCTATAGCTCGTTTAAGCATAATACAATAATAGTATATACTATTTTTCCTCAAATTACAACATAAATTTCGTACGAATTTGACTTTAAAATTACCTCTATTTTTATAAAATCAAATAAAACCGCTTTAATTTACAACAATTTTACAAGAGATTATTGCAGCTATTTGATAATTTATAAAAAATTCAGAGAAAAATAGAAAAAACACTTGCCTTTTGTATAAAAATTTGTTATGATATTAGTAAGAGCGAAAAGGTGAGTTGTGTCCACATGATCTCACCTGATTTTTTTGTGTTTTATTTTTGATATATGGAGGAAAAATGATATGCCTACAAAATATGTCTTTGTAACAGGCGGTGTAGTATCAGGTCTTGGAAAGGGCATAACCGCTGCGTCACTGGGAAGATTGTTAAAAGCAAGGGGCTACAGCGTTACCATTCAGAAATTTGACCCGTATATAAATGTCGATCCAGGAACAATGTCACCTTATCAGCATGGTGAGGTTTTCGTAACTGACGATGGTGCGGAAACTGACCTTGATCTTGGTCACTATGAGAGATTTATCGACGAAAATCTTTCTATCAATTCTAATGTTACCACAGGTAAGATATACTGGACAGTTCTTAATAAGGAGAGAAGAGGAGATTATCTTGGCGGCACAGTTCAGGTCGTTCCTCATATCACCAACGAGATAAAGGATCGTCTTTACAGAGTAGGCAAATCAACTGACACAGATATAGTTATCACAGAGATCGGCGGAACAGTTGGCGATATCGAGTCCACACCATTCCTCGAGGCTATCAGACAGGCTTCTATCGAGCTTGGAAGAGAAAATTCCGTGTTTATCCATGTGTGCCTGTTGCCTTATATCTCAGGCTCAAAGGAGCTTAAATCAAAGCCTACACAGCATTCCGTAAAGGAACTGCTTTCTATTGGTATTCAGCCTAATATCCTTGTTCTTCGTTCTGAAATGGAGATACCTGAGGATATGAAGCAGAAGATAGGTCTTTTCTGCAACGTAAGAGCAGAGGACGTTATACAGAATCTTACAGCACCATCACTTTATGAAGTGCCTCTCTGGCTTGAAAAAGAGGGCCTTGCAGATGTTGTTTGTCATCATCTTAAGCTTGAGTGCAGACAGCCGGACCTTAAAGAGTGGCAGGAAATGATAGGCAGAGTTCATAGCTGTAACAAGAAAGTAACTATCGGTCTTGTTGGCAAGTATGTTGAGCTTGAGGACGCTTATCTTTCCGTAGCAGAAGCTCTCCGTCACGGCGGTTTTGAGAACAGCGCAGAAGTTGATATCAAGTGGATACAGTCTGAAAATCTCAATGAGAACACTGTAGCTGAAATGCTCCACGGCTGCGACGGCATAATCGTACCGGGCGGCTTTGGCGACAGAGGAATCGAGGGCATGATCGAAGCTATCAAATATGCAAGAGAACATAAGATACCAATGTTCGGTATCTGCCTCGGTATGCAGATGTCTGTTGTTGAGTTCGCAAGACACGTTGCAGGACTGGAAGGGGCAAATTCTTCCGAGTTTGGTGACACTCCATATCCTGTTATAGATATAATGGATTCACAGAAGGATATCACAGAAAAGGGCGGCACGATGCGACTTGGCCTTTATCCATGCAAGCTTGCAGACAATTCAAGATGTGCTGAGATCTATTCAGCACCACAGAATCTTATCCGTGAGCGTCATCGTCACCGTTGGGAGTTCAATAATGAATACAGAAAGCTTCTTGAAGATAAGGGTCTTATGCTTGCAGGCCTTTCACCTGACGAAAAGCTTGTTGAAATAGTAGAGCTTCCAAAGAATGTACACCCATGGTTCGTTGGTGTTCAGTTCCACCCAGAGTTCAAGTCAAGACCAAACAGAGCGCACCCTCTGTTCAGAGATTTCATCAGAGCTTCTATCGAGTATTCTGAGTTTGGCGAGAAAATATAATAACATATAGTTTTTATCAAGGACAGATGATTTTTTCATCTGTTCTTTTTTTGTGCAAAAATGCAAAACGTGCAGGAAAAATGGCGTAAATATGTATGATTTGAATAAAAGTCATTGACCTTTTAAGTGATGTATGATATAATAATTGTATTAAGCGGAGTAAAAGCTGACAGGTGGTGAGGGTTTGTTAAAAGATCTTGAGAAACCAATAGAGTATCTAAAGGGCGTTGGCGAAAAGCGTGCCGAGTGCTATGAAAAGCTTGGCGTGAAAACAGTCTATGACCTGCTTTGTCATTATCCAAGAAGTTATATTGACTATACTTCGCCTGTCCCCATAGCCGACGCACCAACTAACGAGCCTTGCATAGTAAAGGGCAGAGTAGTTAAAAAGCTCCCCGAAGCCCGTATTAGAAAAGGTCTGTCAGTGTACAAAGTCATTTTTACCGATGACGTCACTGACCTTGTAATAGTTATCTATAACAGCGAGTATATGTATAAACAGCTTGAAGTGGATAAAGAGTATTACCTCTGCGGCAGGATAACAGGAAACCTTGTGCGAAAAGAGATAAATTCTCCTGTGATACTTTCTGCCGATACGGAAGATAAAGTCCAGCCTGTCTATCACCTCACAGAGGGTCTTAGTCAGCAAATGCTCAGAAAAACAGTAAGGCTCGCCCTGAATGTTTTTAATAAGAATATCTATGAGCCGCTGCCAAAAAGCATAATGCAAAGGTATAATTTCTGTTCTCTTGAATATGCTTTGGAGAATATACATTTTCCAAAAGATATGCACATCTGCGAGCTTGCGAAAAATCGCCTTGTCTTTGACGAGCTTCTTGTTTTGCAGCTTGGTATGCAGCTTATGAAAAGCCGAAGCCGTGAAAAAAGCGGCTGTGTGCTGAAAACGCAGGATATGGACAGCTTTTATAACGCTCTGCCTTTTATCCTTACAAACAGCCAGCAAACCGCCATAGAGGATTGTATCAGAGATATGCAGAAAGAACAGCCTATGAACAGACTCGTTCAGGGCGACGTTGGTTCGGGTAAGACCGCAGTTGCGGCAGGAGCGGCATATTTTGTGTATGAAAATGGCTGTCAGACCGCACTTATGGCACCTACTGAGATACTTGCCGAACAGCATTATGAAACCTTGAAAGGCTTCCTTGAACCGCTAGGCGTAAAGGTGGCACTGCTCACAGGCTCTATGACCGCAAAACAGAAAAAGCTTGTGAAAGAGGGGCTTGAAAACGGTGAATACGCCGTTGCAGTGGGAACACACGCTCTTGTTCAGCAGACAACGAAGTTCAAAAAGCTTGCCCTTGTCATAACAGATGAGCAGCACCGCTTTGGCGTTGAACAGCGTGCGGCACTTGCTTCAAAGGGTGAAAATCCCCATAAGCTTGTTATGTCAGCCACGCCTATCCCTAGAACTCTTGCCCTTATGATATACGGCGACCTTGATATTTCTGTACTGAAAGAGCTTCCTAAGGGCAGACAGCCCGTTGAAACTTATGCCGTTACAGGAAAGCTTCGCGAGCGTGCTTTTAACTATGTGAAAAAATATCTTGACGAGGGTAGACAGGGTTATATAGTCTGTCCAATGATAGAGGAAAGTGATATGGACTTGCAGGACGTTAAGACCTATGCAAAAAAGCTTTCTCAGGGTACATTCAAAGATTACACTGTGGGACTTCTTCACGGCAGAATGAGCGGTGCTCAGAAAGAACAGGTCATGAACGACTTCAAGGAGCATAAAATAGATCTGCTCGTTTCCACAACAGTTGTGGAGGTAGGCGTTGACGTGCCTAATGCGGCAATAATGGTAATAGAAAATGCTGACAGATTTGGTCTTTCTCAGCTTCACCAGCTTCGTGGTCGTGTGGGAAGAGGTAAATATAAATCAAGTTGTATCCTCATTACAGACAACGTGAATGAGGATAGCGTGAAAAGACTTAAAATTTTGGGTAAGACTAACGACGGCTTTAAGATATCTGAGGAAGATCTTAAACTCAGAGGTCCCGGTGACTTTTTCGGAAGCAGACAGCATGGCCTTCCTGCATTGAAGGTAGCGGATATGTCACAGGATATGGATATACTAAGAAAAGCACAGGAAGCCGCACAGCTTATCAGAAACGCAGACCCTAAACTTGAGCGTACAGAAAATATATATCTAAGAGAGCTTGTGGATAAACTCTTTGACAAAACTATGTCAGATAATTGAAAGATGTAAAGTCTGGAAACTTTATCGCGCAAGATGAGATGTAAAGCATAAAGACTTTATAAAGCAAAAGAATAAAACGGAGGTAGTTATGGAGGCAATAAAATTTTTAAAGTACATTCTGTCGAGAATTGGGATAATGATCGTTCTTACACTGTTTTCAGCCTTTGCAGGCATTGTGCTGATACCGGCTCTGGTTACGGTCTTTCCGTCAAGCACATCTGCTTTCAAGAGCTTTATGACAAATAGTAATGTAGACTCATTTATAGGCTTTGCGGTCATGCTTATATTTTTCCTAAGACTTTTTTATGACGACGGCAAACGCCATGCCGCATATGAAAATTGGAGCTGGGTCAATATTACAATAGTGTATCTTCTTATGCTTCTAGTGTATTTTATTCCTGCAATATTCAGGGATTCATTCAGTCAGGAGGGCAAGGGAGATATCTTCTATAAGGTGCTTTATTATCCGTGTATATGGCTGAATGAAGGCGTGGGCATGAACTACCTTGTAAGCGTGATCATCGGCATAGGACTTCTTCTTGCAGCGTCCTATTGTTTCTATCTGATAGCTTATAAAGTGTATGTTCATAAGCATCCTGTCATTCTTAAAAGTATGAAATCTTTTAGTACGGGCAAGACAGATAATAAAGTATAAATTGTATTATTTGAACATAAATAAGAGTATTTACTATCAGAAATCTGTATGAACTCGCTTTGAATGTTAAATATTATTTAAAATGTTAGTTTAATTATTCTATTTGTACAAATTCGATAAATTTGTGAAGATTATTTTGTAAATAAATTAACGCTTAAAAAGCACTCAATCACTTGCGAAAAGATGAAAATAATGTTATAATTATAAAAATGCGTTTTGTGTATTTTTAAAGTTTTTTGTTATGAATGCACAAAATGTATAAATAAGTGGAGGTGTATCTACATATTATGAAGAAATTTTCCTATGTTGCTAAGGATACCTCGGGAAAAACCATAAAGGGTATCTATGAGGCTGAGGATGCACAGGAAGTACTGGACAAGATCCACGAACAAGGTCTTTTCTGTATAAGTTATACAGAAGCATTGGGCGGTGCAGGCAAACAATCTGTGCACAAGTTCAATACTAAGGAACTTGCTTTCTGTTGCCGTCAGCTTGCGGCAATGATGACATCGGGTCTTACCATTGTTAAAGCGCTCGACATTCTCTATAAGGAAGAGGAGAATAAGGGTGCAAAGGATGTTTGGAGAAGCGTTTATGACGATGTTCAGAAAGGTCAGAGCTTTACCGAGGCCCTCGATACAAGAAGAGGAAGCTTTCCGGACTTTTTCATTTCAATGGTAGACGCAGGTGAGACCTCAGGTACGCTTGATATGACAATGCAGCGTCTGAGCGATTATTATGCAAATTCAAACAAGTTGAACAATAAGGTAAAGAGTGCGATGACTTATCCTATCATACTTGGCGTTCTTTGTATCGTCATGGTAATCGGTATGTTTACGTTCATCATGCCTATATTTGCAGGTCTTATGCCAGAGGATCAGATGCCTGCACTTTCTAAGGCTCTTTTCTCGTTCAGTGACTTTTTCAAGGCAAAATGGTATATCATTCTTATCGTGGTCGTTGTTTTGATATTCGGTTGGATATATGCCTTGAAAGTACCGTCAGTCAGACTTAAATTTGACTACATAAAGATAAAGATGCCTGCCGCCGGAAAGCTTATGGTAAAGATCTACGAGGGTCGTTTCGCAAGAACTCTTTCATCACTTTATTCAAGCGGTATCCCAATGGTAGAGTGTCTTGAACGTTCGTCAAGAATACTTGGAAATGCTTATGTTGATAAGATGTTCATTCAGGTAGTTGATGAAGTTAAGCAGGGCGCACCTCTTTCAGCGTCACTTGCAAAAACAGAGATATTTGAAGGAATGTTTACTTCCATCATCTACGTCGGTGAGGAATCAGGTGCTCTCGATGAGATCCTTGAGAAAACTGCTGACTACTATGAGGAAGAAGCAGACGCAGCCGTTACAAGACTTGTAGGACTTATGGAACCATTGCTCATCGTATTCATGGGTGTTGCGATCGGTCTTTGCCTTGCGGGTATCTTCCCACTGCTCTACGGTTCATTGTCAGGTCTGGAAAACTAAGGGTCTGCATTTTGTGTTCGTTAATTTTAAATATCTCCTCTCCTTTAAAACGGAGAGGGAAGATATTTGTTTTGAAAAATAATTTAAGAGGTGAAGGAATAAATGCTATCATTTGATATTTCTGATAGACAAATCAACATTGTTAAAGGTGATAACTCCTCTAACAAGATAAGGATCGAGAGATCTTTGCAGGTAGACGTTCCTGAGGATATGATCCTTAACGGTGAGGTCATCAACCTTTCTGGTCTGTCTGAGTTACTGCTCACACAGATCAAGGCTGAGGATATGATGGATAAGGACGCTATCGTTACTTTTTCATCGAGCAACATCGTATTCAAGGAGCTTGTAGTTCCAAAGGCAAAGGGTAATGAGTTCCTGCTTATGGTACAGAACCATATGAGCCAGGAAATGGGTATCACAGATGAGTATTCTATCTCATATACAGTAGTAGGTGAAGCAGGCGAGGATAATCCTGGCGCAGTGAAGGTACTTGCAACAGCTTGCCCTAGTACGATAGTTGAAAGCTACAGAAAGCTTTATAACATTATGGGCATGAACCTCAGATCTGTTAACATCGGATGTAACTCTATCGCAAGAATCGTTCTTGCTGACAAGTCCAATATGGAGAAAATGCCACTGTTGGTTTGCCAGATCGATAAGAACTTCCTTGGTCTTACACTTTTTGAGAATGGACAGATGGCATTCGCCAGATACGTTCCTATCTCAGAAGATGATTATGATTCTGACGATTATATCACTGAGGCTCTTAACGAGAACATCTTCAGAATGGAGCAGTTCAATAAGGCAAGAGGCGGTTCAGGACTTGAAAATGTTATTCTCTATGGCTTCATCGAGGATTACATCAAACTCGTTGACGCTCTTGACGGTCTTGATATAAAGGCTTCCGTTCTCGGTGTGCCTGCTCAGATCACAGGTTTTGAGAACTTCGAGTTTACAGTATTCGCTAATGCTATCGGTGCTCTCTATAAGAGAAACAAGGCAACAGAGAAGATCAACCTCCTCGAAGTTGATCAGTCCACAGGTAAGGGCGGCAACAGCGGAATGGGTTCGCTGCTCATGACAGGCGGTATCTTCGCTGCGGCAGCCGCAGTGCTTATCGCAGGTGCAACACTTGTTATTAATCTCAGGAAGAGTTCTATCGAGAAAGATATAGACAAGACTAATGATAAGATAGCTGTTTGCAATGAGAAGATCGCCCAGAACCAGATACTTCACAATAAGATGAAGATCATGCAGGATTATTCAAACTATGTTACATCAGCAAATGCAGCTCTTGAAACACTTCCGGTCGTGTCAAGTGAGATGTTTGACGATATCAAGGAAGCTCTTGGTTCTTTCAAGTATGAAGGCTTTACATATAACCTTGAAGCTGGTACAGTAACACTTACTAAGGTTGAGCTTGATGATCAGTCAGATGTAAAAACAGCAATCGATGCCCTTGTAGGTACAGGACTCTTCCAGGAAGATGTAGGATACAACGGATATTCGATCGGTGAAGAAGGCAGCTCAGGCGTAACGCTTGATTCGCTGACACTTTATCTTAAAGAAGAGGGCGAGGGTGAATAATTATGAAGTTGAATTATCGTGATAAAATGATTTTGATAGTAGTATTCGTACTGCTTATAATTGTTGCAGGTTTTATGCTTTTTATTAAGCCTGCCATTGATGAGTGTAGTCAGGCAAGCAGTGATCTGGAATCAGCAAAGGTACAGCTCAGCGAGCTTGAAGATCAGGTAGACAAGGATAAGAACCTTGCCGCTGAGATTCAGACACTTTATACAAGCACCTCACAGGTCGCAGCTAACTTCTATGATTATCAGGTAGCATACAAGGCTACTGATAAGGTTCGTGAGCTTTTTAATGTTGATGATGTAAAGATCAAAAACTCCAATATGACTATTTCATCATACGGCAGCACAGTTCTTTCGCCTTTTGCTTATGAGTCAACAGCAACAGCTACTGATTTTGACACTAAGGTAGATGAATACAATAATGCAAGCACAACTGATTCATCAGCTGCAGACGCTAATGCAGATGCAAATGCAGCTGCAGAAGATCCTAATGCAGCTGCTGGACAGACAATAGGTTACTATAGCCTTAACATTCAGTTCAAAAGCTCGCTTTCAGGTTTCAAGAATTTTGCTGACAACCTGACGACAAACAACGAAAAGAGCATGGTGATCGAGAATGTTAGCATTGAAAATGTCAACGAGAGCGAGATCTCAGGCTCTATGACACTGAATATGTACGTTCTGAAGAAGCTTGCTGATCCTTCTGCCAGCTAAGAGAAAACTATTTGGTAGGATAAGGAATATTTCTTATCCTGCCAATTAGTGCTATATAATGATTAAAAATTTTATATAAGTAATCAACCTGTGTAAAATGAAAAAAGTATAGCATAAGTGATAATAAAACTAAGAAAGGTGGTTAATATGAAGAATACTCCGAAGAGGAAACAAAGAAACAAACCCGGAGTCGTGCTTTTCACAGCGGTTGCTGTCATGCTCATGCTGTCAATACTTTTGACTGCAACTGTTTCTTTTGTTTCGGTAAATAGGACAAAAACAAATGATAACTATAAGAGCAAACAGGCTTATCTGACAGCTTCATCTACTCTTGAAAGCTTTATTAATCAGATAAAAACTGATACTGCTCCAACCAATGACCCTACGGCAAAGGCTCAGCAGAAAAAGGCTATCGAAAACCTTAAAAAGCTTGCAAGCGCCAACAGCGGTAAGGGTACTACCACTAACGTAAGCTATAACGGCGTAGACGGTAAAAGTGATAATATCGGTACTACCAAGATAACTGTAGCACAAGAGGGCACAAGTGCCAAATACATCGTTGTTACTTGTGAAACTACTTACCTTGGAAAGACAGAACAGGTAGCAGCACATATCTCTATTCGCTCAGATCCAAAGCCTGCCGACTATACAAATACTATCGAGCTTGTTGGTAACGGTGGCGCAGGTTACGATAACCTTAACGTTATCGGTGATATGGCTGGTATCAATAATACCACTGGTAAGGTCTATAGATTTACAAACAATACTAGTATCTATGGTTCTTATCTTATGTATGGTTCTTTGGAGGTTTCAACTCAGCCTCTTATCATGCTCAAGCCTAGTCTTGTAGATGAAAAGCAGGGTTCAACTGTTACAATTTCTGAAAACCTTGATGTTTCAAATGAATTCCGCATCAACTCCACAATGGCAAGAGCAGACGGATATAACTATGTTAATATTGGTCAGAAGCTTTCCACTTCAAACCATATGGACGTTGGTTCTTCAGGTTTTGATGTCGATTTGTTCTGTTGTGAAGCTAACATCGGCGGAAATGACTATACACAGTATGGTAACTTCTACGTTTATAAGGGCGCAGGTGCTTATAATGGCGATGCAACATTTGGTGCAAATGGTCAGACGATCAATGGCTCTCTCTATGTCGAGGGTGATCTTAATGTCACAAAGTCACTTAAGGTAACAGGCTCTGTTTATGTTACCGGCACTATCACAGGTAAAGATAAGATTGTCTGCCCGGCTTCAAATATTCATGAAGGAGCTGTTCTTAGCAAAGCAGGTCGTGACGCAAAGCCACAGATACCTGTATCTGCTGATGCCTATGTATATTATCCGGAAGATTTCTTCATGAGCAATGATACTAATGTGACAACGATCTCTGATGAATATCAGGCTTTCTATGATGGCTCAAACACTAAAACTTTCAATTCCTTTGCAAGCGATTGGACTAATGTTGACTACAAGCTTACTGAGCTAATAGACCTTACAGGAACAGGAGCTAAGACTCCGGTTACAAGCCGCTACAAATTGAGAATAACATCAAGCTGTACATGGGCTAAAAATGATCTTGATTTTAATAATTATGGCAATGGTTCAAGAATCCTTATTGATGTTTCTGATTCTTCAGGTGATATTGTTATAAGACTTCAAGATGGTCTTAGTCTTAATGCAAGCTGGTCTCCAACTATAGTTGTCAGAAATCGTTCAAATATAATTGATACGACTACAGGTGACAGAAAATATAACTGCTATTTTGTTTCAGATTCAGGCAGTGCTATTACACTTAATGGTATCGACTCAGTAACAGGCAAGTCCAAGCATTCGGGTTCAGGCACATGTAACTATAACTTTGATTGCTTGAAAATATTTGATTATGACACCTATGTTCGTATGTATGACGCTGGTACACTTAATAATACGAAAGGTATTCCTGGTGCTCCACAGAGCAGTTTCGTTCTTAATCCAACATCAGTTGATGTTGCAGGCTCTTACAGACCATCAAACAGCAGTATCATTTTCTTATTTGCTCAGAACACAACGCTTAACGCCACAAACAACAGCTTCTTCCAGGGTTCATTCTACTCACCAGAAGCAATGGTTAATATAGCAACAAGTGGACTTAGCGGACTTAATGTTACAGACTCAGCAGGCAAAATAATGTCCGGCGTTCAGTGCTGTGCAGTCGGTGTAGTTATCGCAAACAGCTTTGGTAACGCCAATACAGCGTTCTATGTATACACTAAGCCTTCAACTACTTCTGTAATGCAGAATGCGAAGGGCGGCAAGGACGATTCAGCATTCGGATATACTCTTGACAGATATGATCACTATTAATTGAAAGGAGTATACTCATGAAAAAGAACAGCAAAAATAAAAAGGGTATGACTCTTGTAGAGGTCATCATAGCAATGGCACTTTTGTCAGGTATGTCAGCTATGCTTGTTACAGTTGCTGTTGCGGCAAAAAAACAGAATCTTGAAAACTACTACCGCAACAATGAAATGTATACTCAGGCAGTAAATGCCGAGCAGTATAATGATAACAAGACCGTCAATATGAACGAGTTGAAGGTAAATAAGTTTTCTTCAAGCGGCAAAACTACAAATGAGTTTGCCCTTGAGGCAGACTTTGGAAGCGGCATAAAGTTCAATACTACAGCCTATGGCTTTAAAGCAAAGCTTAATAATATTGATGAGGATGCAGGCTATCAGCTTAAATTTCTTCAAGGTAAGGACGTAAACATTACACCTAATCCTGAAAAGAGCGTATATTGGGTAAAATTTTACAACAATTCAGGAGCAGATATGAATTTCTATGCTCTCACTCCTGAGCTTACTGGCGGAAAGTTTTTTGATGTAAATAATAACTCATCAGGAAATTCACTTCTTATCCCTATCGGTGACGGTGGAAATCAGCAGTTTGGCGTTGTGCTTTCAGGCGTAACAGGAAGCGATTATTTCGGCTTCTCACAGTCATCTGATCTTTACAGCAGCACTCCAACAGCCGATGCAGCTGCATTTAAGATCACAGCTGCGACCTTTGACCATTATCTTGAAAAAGATGCGTCAGGTAAAGCTACAGGTTATGTAGTTATCCATTATATGGGTGGTTCTGACTACAAAAATCAGGCTGACTATGACGCAGCAATGGCAACACCATAAGGAGGGAGGATCTTGAAAATGAATAAAAACCGCAAGGGTTTTACCCTTGTTGAGCTTATCGTTGTGGTAACGATTTTCGGCGTGATCCTCGGAGCTATCCTTAATATGATCAAACCTGCAAATAACGTTTATCATGACGCTGATGCAACAATGGAAAGCAATGTCATAGGTTCAGGTCTTATAGACTATCTTGATGATGAGCTTAGATATTCGACCAATGTTCTTGTGCTTAAAGATTATATTGGTGTGCCTGATGTTTCAACCTCTGGTACTATCGGTGCAAGCGGTGTGACCTATTCAAATTGTATCGTTATTGACAATAATAATCTTCGTGGCTATAGTCTGAAAAACTATTCAGGCAACGACACGGATACAGCCGCAAAGAGAATGGGTGCAAAAGGCTGTATCCTCAATGTAGGTAAGGTAAATACAGAGGGCTTAAACTTTAATAATTCTGCTGTTGCAAGAGGCGTTGATTTTTACGACAATTATAAGTTTGATATCAGTGCAAGTATCAGCAAAATTGAGGAAATGTATACTCTCGACGTTTCTCTTACAGCCTATCAGCCAACATATGAGAACGGAAGCTATACTTTTACGAAAACAAAGTATAAAAAGGACGCAGCAGTAAATCTCACAAATATTAACATAGATGAAGGGGATTCATACAATGTTAATGACTATAAAGATTTCTCTGTAGCTCCTGATTATGTCACATATCCTCGGGCAACTACTGCTCCTGCAGGTTGCACAGCTCAGCAGGAAAAGTATTACAGCCTTGACGCTTCAAACACATATACTTATATTTTCTACGATAAGACAACAATTTCAAGTTCAAAAACATACAGTGTAAAGTTTATCTACTCTGCTAGCGACCCTGAATCAACGCTTCGTGGTAAACAGATAGATACTAAGTCTGTCAAGGCGGGTACAGTTTATAAAACTCCACCTTCTATGCCATCAAGAACAGGTTATGGCACGCCTTATTGGGTAGACAGCAAGAATAACGTTGCTGATTTTACAACAGGCATAACAATAAATAAGGATATGGTATTCTCCTGTGTTTATCCGCCTGTTGCACCGAAAACCCAGTTTACAGTAACGTTTGAGAATATCGACGGTTCTACATTTACAACAACAAGTGTCTATGATGGCGACTTTGCAAATGACCCTGGAATTCCAAGTGACATGGATACTATAAAACAAGATTTTGTTAAGTGGGTATACAAATCTGATACGTCAAAAGGTCTTACTGATATAACCATAACTGATAATTCAACAGTTTTTGTTCCGGTTGTACAGAACAAGCATAAGGTTGAGTTTAAATTAAACGGTTCTTTAATAAATACCTCAACTATTTATGTTTCTGATGGACAGTATGCAAGTTATCCAGGTGCTACCCCTGTTTCGTCAGATACAACAAAAGTATTTGATAAGTGGGTTGTAGAGGGAACGAGTGATGATATTATTTCTACACCTATAACATCTGACACTGTTTTTGAAGCGACTTTTATGGAAATACCGTCAATAACACCTGATCCTAATGCGTTGACTACAGTTATTGATTATGATAAATCTAATACTTGTAAGTTTATGTTTATTAATGCTTACGCTTCTACAACATCAGTTTATGTAGAAGGTAAGAGTGATCCGATTTTCACTGTAACGCATAATCAAGTTTGGGTAGACATAAGTGCTTATGTTGGAACAGATACAAGATTTATTATCAAGTCATCATTCTGCTATTCTGATCCTAATGCCCAGAGAAATACAAACTATAAGATTGAATTCTGCGAATCAAATGGTTCTTGGACTTGGGTAAAGACAGGTCTTGAAAAAGTTCTTGATGCTTCGTGCCTTGGTCAGATAATTTATGTTACAGTTTAATCCCTTTTCTCAATCAGACCCTTCACGGGTCTGATTGCTGAAAAAATCCCCTTAACAGAAAACTTCTATTAAGAGGATTTTTTGAGCAAAAAAATTCCGCAGTATCAAACTGCGGAATTTGTGCAATTATCTTATTATCAGCATTGCTTCGTTCATCATCTCGTTAAGACCAGTAAAGTCCATGTACCATGAACCGATCTGCTCTGAGTACAAAGCTGCAACAGCAATTCCTATGGAGAGATATGGACCAAATGCAAATACTGAATCACCGCTGCGGTGCTTCTGGATAAGTCCACCGATCGAGCCTGTTATCAGTCCGATAAGAAGCGCTACCAAAGCACCCTGCATTCCGAGAAACAACCCTGCTGCTGCCATGAGATATACATCTCCCATGCCCATTGCTTTCTCATGTGTGATAAGACAAATAATAAGCAAAGGCACGCTCACAATGAAAAATCCGATCAAGTGTGATTTAAGCGTAAGTCCCGTCTGATCTTTGCAGAAGATATATTCCGCAACACCAAGCAAACCTATGAATATCACAACATATGTGTTGATAAGCTGAGTGTCCCAGTCCATGAAGAATACAACGATAAGAGCAGAGAATAACAGACAGACAAGTGCTGCACGAAGCGGATTGAAAATTCCATTAAAATGGTAGAATACCCATAAGTAGAGCAGTGCGTTCAGCGTTTCAACTATAGTGTATCTTGCCGATATCTTTGCACCGCAGCTTCGACACTTTCCACGAAGTATGCACCAGCTTACTATCGGTATCAGGTCACGCCGTTTGATCGGCTCACCACAGGTCATACAGTGAGAATTTCGCTTGATAAGACTTTCATTTTTCGGCAATCGGTATATGCAGACGTTAAGAAAACTGCCTATGCACGCTCCGAAGATGAACACAAATACATAAATGATTATGTATGATAAGGTTAAATTATCCACAGTGATCCTCCTTTGGATTCATTAGTTAAGGCAATACCGCACAATGCACGCCTAGCGGCTTTGCACGCAATCTGCTTGCAGATTTTCCGTTATCTTGCACAGATACTCCTTGAAATACGAAAGTATTCCTGCGTCGTTTCTATACAAGCTAACGAAAAATCTGACTACGCATCTTACGCACAATCCTTGTGCAGTATTGCCTTAGTACATTAATTTTATCATACTTTCATGAAGATTACAATAGATAATATGATTTTTTTGCGGTTTTTGCACCGCAGCAGACGTTTCCGCAGCGTCGGATCCCTAAATCAATGCGGAGGATTGGAGTAATATATATGAGAAACGGCCCTATCGGTCAGTATCTGGTACAGAAAGGTCTTATAACTGAAGAACAGCTTCAGGAAGTCCTTGCCAAACAGAAGGAGCAAAAGGGAAGACTTTTTGGTGATGTCATTATTGACATGAAGCTCGTTACCGATGTTCAGTTCTGTCAGGTCCTCGCCGAGCGACTGAATGTGTCCTATATCGACCTTGATAATACTGAGCTTATGCCTGATATAGTCAAGAAGATACCTGAGGCAACTGCAAGAAAGTATAACGTCATCGCAGTCAGCAAAATAGGCAAGCGTATGACCGTTGCAACTAATGACCCTATCAACTTCTATATTTTCGAGGATCTCCGTGTTATCACAGGCTGCAGCATAACACCTGTCCTTGCCACAAAGTCATCTATCAACCGTGCAATCGGTAAGATGTACTCAGAAGGTCAGGTTAACTCCGTTGTTGACGAAGCTACAAAGCAAAAAGAGGAAGAGCTCAACCTTGAAGAACTCAAGGATATCTCCGAGGAGAGAATTGAGAACGCTCCTATCGTTAAACTTGCTACCGCTATCGTCGAGAATGCCCAGCGTCAGGACGCAACGGATATACATATCGAGCCATTCAAGGATAAAACCGTTATCCGTATCCGTGTAAACGGCGACCTTATCGAGCTTATGACCCTTTCTGCAGCGCTCCATACTTCGCTTGTTACCCGTTTCAAGATCTTGAGCGGTATGAATATCGCCGAGAAGCGTATCCCGCAGGACGGCCGTATGTCACAGGTCGTTGACGGCACAACTCTCGACCTCCGTGTATCTAACCTTCCAATGGTGTACGGTGAGAAAGTCGTTCTCCGTATCCTCGCAACAGGCGATATGTCCCTTAGAAAAATTACCGATCTGGGTATGACCGAGTATAACTATAAGAGATTTGAGTCTTGCCTTAAAGTGCCACAGGGCGTTGTCCTTGTAACAGGCCCTACAGGTTCAGGTAAATCTACCACACTTTATGCCGCACTTGGCGAGATCTCGAAGCCTAATAACAATGTTATTACTGTCGAAGACCCAGTCGAGAAAAAGATCGACGGCGTAAACCAGTGCCAGATAAACGAAAAGGCAGGCATGACATTCGGTGCAGCCCTTCGTTCTATCCTCCGTCAGGACCCTGACATCATAATGGTCGGAGAAATGCGTGATGCTGAAACTGCAGAGATCGCTATCCGTGCCGCTATCACAGGACACCTTGTTCTGTCAACACTTCATACCAATGACGCCGCTTCCACTGTAACAAGACTTGTGGATATGGGCGTTGAGGCATACATGGTCGCAACCTCACTTATCGGTATCGTTGCTCAGCGTCTTACAAAGGTGCTTTGCCCTGAGTGCAAAAAGCCTAGAATGTCAACTGAGGAAGAAAATGAGCTTATGGGTCTTGATCATTCAGTACAGGTGTACGACCCATGTGGCTGTCCAAAGTGCAATAACACAGGATATAAGGGAAGAACCGCTATCCATGAGATCCTTCTCGCAACACCGTCTATGCAGGCTCTTATCACAAGGGGAGCAAAAGCTGACGAAATTCAGGAGCTTGCAAAGAAAGAGGGCTGTCACCTGCTTCGTGACAACGTTTCAGAGCTTGTTCAGCAAGGCAAGACCTCAATGGACGAACTTATCCGTGTAACATATGCTGTATAAAAAAGAAATATATGGAGGTAAATTCTAATGGCAATCGACATTAACAAAATTCTTGATGAAGCAAGAGCCCTTGGCTGTTCCGACCTGCACTTCACCGTAGGTATTCCGCCGATAGTTAGACAGGGCGGTAACTTGAGAAAGCTTTCCTCATATCCTGATATGACTGAGATCGAAATTCTCAAAATATGCGAGGATATGTGTACAGATAAGCAGCGTCAGTCTATCAAAGACCATATTGATACCGACTTTACATATGTATCATCAAGAGGTTTCCGTCACCGTGTAAACGTGTATCGTCAGAGAGGAAACACGGCAATCGCTCTCCGTCTTTTGAGAAACGATATCCCGACCCTTACCGACCTTGACCTGCCACCTATCCTTGCAGAGTTCTCAATGAGACCTCGTGGACTTGTGCTTGTAACAGGCCCTACCGGTTCAGGTAAGTCAACAACTCTTGCCGCAATGATCGACCATGTAAATATCCATAAATCAGCTCATATCATCACTATTGAGGACCCTATCGAGTATATGCACGCTCATAAGAGATGTATGGTAAACCAGAGAGAGATCGGACCTGACGTACCGAGCTTCTCACTTGCCCTCCGTGCAGCCCTCCGTGAGGACCCGGACATTATCCTCGTAGGAGAAATGCGTGACTTCGAGACTATCGAAGCTGCTGTTACCGCCGCTGAAACAGGACACCTTGTTATGAGTACACTTCATACAACGTCCGCACCGTCAACTATCGACCGTATCATCGACGTTTTCCCTGCTCACCAGCAGCATCAGATCAGAACTCAGCTTGCTTCCGTTCTTGTAGGTATCTGTACTCAGACACTTTGCCGTACATTCGACGGCACAAGCCGTGTAGCTTGCTGTGAGATTCTTAATGCAACAGACTCTATCAAAGCTATGATCCGTGACGATAAGGTGCATCTTATCGGTTCAGCTATGCAGACAGGTAAAGCAACAGGAATGCAGACCATGGATCAGGAGCTTGCAAAGCTCGTTCGTTCGAGAACGATCTCCATGGACGTTGCGCTTGAAAAGTGCGTAAACCCACAGGATCTCAAGAGATTTATCGCAGGCGGAGCTTAAATTACAATATTAATAATAAAGAGCGTTTTTACCGAGAAAGTAAAAACGCTCTTTTTGTTTACCATTTTGTCAGCCCTTGACCTCGCTGTCATTGTGCCATACGTTGTTGTAAAGAAAAACAAGCACAGCCATTGCAATGATAATGAAATATCCAAGAAAACTCCAGCCATCAGGAATGTCGCCAAATAGGAAATATCCCAAAATCGTAGTGAAAATCAACTGTGAGTAATCATAAACCGATATCTCCCTTGCAGGAGCGTGAGTGTAAGCCGCAGTTATAGCGAACTGTCCGCCTGCCGCACCTGCGCCAGCTCCCAATAAACAAAGTATTTGGAAAATCGTCATAGGGTGGAAATCTAATATTAGAAATGGCAGGGTGAACAAGCAGGAAAATCCCGAGAAGTATGCAACTATCACCGCACCATTTACTCCATGCTGTCCTAAGTATCTTACGCAAGCGTAAGCAAGTCCCGCTCCCATTCCTCCTAGAAAACCGACAAGGGCAGGGAAGAAGTCCACATTCTGAAAACTCGGCTTGATGATAAACAAGCTTCCTATAAATGCACAAATTACAGTGAAGCCCTGAAAGAAAGTCAGCCGCTCTTTAAGAAAAATAAAAGAGAAAATGATAACGAAAAACGGTGACATTTTGTTTAGCATGGAAGCGTCAGACAGCACAAGATGATCTATGGCATAAAAGTTTCCAAGCATTCCTAGCGTGCCAGCAAGCGCCCTCACAAAAATGACCGCATTGTTCTTTTTGCCCTCAATGTGAAAGCGTATGTGATTTTTCTTTAGCACTCCGATAGCGAAAAATAACGCCACAAAATTTCTGAAAAAGGTCTTTTGAACCGTTGGTAAGTCTCCCGAAAGCCGTACAAATGCAAACATGAATGCAAACGAAAAAGCCGACAGAATAATGTAAATAATAGCCTTGTATTTACTTTTCATCTCTGTCACCTCCGTTCATGTAAATGTGTTCACGCCTCAGCTCTTTTATAAGCTCGCCCACCTTCCACTTTTGATTATGCATTGTGACCATTGCTTTTAACTTCACCGTAGCTTCTTTTTCCCTAAGCTTTTTCAGTATAGGGTCAAGGCTCCTGCCGTCAATGCCCGAAAAAATAAGGCACTCGTCCGTGGTGTCCTCGCCCTCTTTTTCAGACCTAACAAAGCCCTTGAAACCGCAAAGATATCCAACCTGCTGTCCCATTATCTCATTGTCAAAGAAAACAGCCTCCGCATTTTCGCTTTTGGCAATATCTTCAATGATATTACGCTTTTGCGAACTGATATTTATGCCAATAATCTTTTTCGGTATAACACTTCTTATTCTTGACTTCATAAAATTACTCCTTAAATCGTACTATCTATATTATACCCCGATATCATATTTTCTTCAAGAGCAAATATACAGAATTTTTACCCTCATTTACCCCGATTTTATGTGTGAACGCAAAAAAATCGCCCCGATCTCTCGGAGCGATAGTTTTATTTAGCAATTAAAGCTCAATGATGACCTTGCCACTGAAGTTAGGAGCAATTTCAACAGTCTTGTCTGTGTTAGCCACAGCGATCTTGAAGCTTGCCTTTGTGTCAGTGTATTCGCACTCGATCTTGTTGCCGTGTCTTGTAGCAGTCAGCTCGAATACCTTTTTTGCCTCAGTGTCATAAATAGGGCAAACTGCACTCTTGCCGTCCTCAAGCTCGTAGATAGTGAATGTTGTACCCTCAAGATAATCATACTCTATCTGTCTTTCAAAGTTGCCGTATGCAATAATGCTGTTTGGCTTAGCAAGAGCAGGTATCTCAAAGTATGAGCATTTGTGCTTATACCATTTGCCGCCCTCAAGAACCTTGCCGGTGATAATATCTGTCCACTTGCCCTCTGGAACATAGTATTCGGCGATACCCTCGTCATTAAGGATAGGAGCAACAAGAATGTTGTCACCGAACATATACTGTCTGTCAAGCGTCAGGCAAGTTGGGTCGTCAGCAAAGTCGATGACCATTGCTCTCATTACAGGTACGCCGACCTCGTGTGTCTTGATAGCCTGAGCCCACAGATAAGGCATGAGCTTGCCCTTGAGCTTTGTGAAGAAGCGCAGAACGTCGCAGGACTCCTCATCAAAGAGCCATGGCACTCTGTATGACTGGTTACCATGCAGTCTTGAATGTGATGAGAACATACCGAACGCAGCCCATCTCTTGTAAATGTCAGGTGTAGCAGTAGCTTCAAAGCCTGCCATGTCATGTGAAGTGTAGCCGAAGCCTGAGATACAAAGTGACAGACAGCCTCTTACAACCTCAGCCATTGAGTTGTAGTTGCCTGAGCAATCTCCGCCCCAGTGAACAGGAAACTTCTGACCGCCTGCTGTAGCAGAACGTGCGAACAGACAAGCCTTGTTCTCTCCAAAATATTCTTTCAGTACATTAAATACGCACTCATTATAAAGATATGTGTAGAAGTTGTGCATCTTGATAGGGTCAGAGCCGTCATAGTAAACAACATCTCTTGTAGGTATTCTCTCACCAAAGTCTGTCTTGAATGTGTCAACACCCATTTCGCAGAGCTTTCTAAGATATCCTGCATACCACTTGCAAGCCTCAGGATTAGTGAAGTCAACAATAGCCATACCAGGCTGCCACTCATCACACTGGAATACAGAGCCGTCAGTTTTCTTGATGAAGTAGCCGTTCTTCATACCCTCGTCAAAGAGATTTGAACGCTGACCAACATATGGGTTGATCCATACGCAAGTTTTCAGACCCTTGTTCTCGTGAAGTCTCTTGAGCATTGCAGGTGGGTCAGGGAACTGTGACTTGTCCCATTCAAAGTTACACCACTCAAAGCCCTTCATCCAGAAGCAGTCAAAGTGGAATACCTGAAGAGGAATATCTCTCTCAGCCATGCCATCGATAAATGATGTGATAGTCTCCTCATCATATGTTGTTGTAAATGAAGTTGTGAGCCACAGACCAAATGAGAATGCAGGCGGCAGTGAAGGCTTGCCTGTAAGGTCAGTGTAGCCCTTGAGTACGTCAGTGAGGTTAGCACCGCCGAATACATAGTATTCAAGGCTCTCGCCAGGAACTGTCATGGAAACCTTAGAAACAGTGTCAGAGCAAACCTCATATGAAACCTTGTCAGTGCTGTTTACGAATACACCGTAGCCCTTTGAAGAAAGATAGAATGGGATAGACTTGTAAGACTGATCTGAGCAAGTGCCTCCGTCAGCGTTCCATATCTCAACGTTCTGACCATTCTTTGTGAATGTTGTGAATTTCTCGCCGAAGCCGTAGAAATATTCGCCAACAGAAGTGTCAAACTGCTCTCTGATGTATGTTCTTGTAGGATCGGCAGGGTAGCTCCAGAATGTGTCGTCGAGCTGTGTCTGAAGTCTTGCCTGCTGCTTGTAAGCACTCTCGAAAATAACGCCTGTCGATCTCCAGCCACCACTTGTGAGTTTCTTATCCTTATAATAGTATGTGAAGCTCCAGTTTTCCTTAGAAACAACGAGCTTTGTGTCGCCTGTAACAAGTATGGCTTCCTTGTCTGTAACAGTTACCTGTGGCTTGAAGCCCTTGTCCTCGAGAACAAAGTGCGGACCATTGTCAACATGACCCTTGTGGTGTGTGATGCTTACCTTTACGCAGTTCTCCTGAGTTGAAGTGTAAGCGATCTCAAGATTAGCACTTCCGAGCATCATAGCTCTGTTGTATACAACGAAAGGTGTTGCCACAACGAGGAATCCGTTTTCGATCTCTTCGATCTCGAAAGCCTGATTTGCATAGTTTACTTCGTAGCCTCTCTGGTTGAGCCAGAAACCGTCAGCAAATTTCATGTAATAAACCCTCCTGTAAATTTAAAGTAGTTTTCAGAATATAAAAAAATGAAAATTTTATCGGGAAGTCCGTTCCTCCCCCTATATGTATATTTTATAGCATATTTGCCTAAATTGCAATAGTAAAAAAGTGATTTGTGCAAGTATTTTAATGGATTGAGCATAATTTGATGTAAATATTTCATGAATTGATATTTACACTATATAAATTTATTAAGATATATGTAAACCTTTACACAAGACCCAAAAAAAGCGGACGGCATAAAAGTCGTCCGCAGAAACATCATATTCTTAATTAACTTTGCAAACTGGACGTCGAGGGCGCCGTCCACTACATATTGCCCCGACTACTCAATACTGAGAAACTCATCAGGTATGTAAGACAAGCATTGCTCCACACTCTCACGAGTGAAGCCCTCAACATAATTCTTGGCAAACAGCTCGTCAGTGTATTCTGCATAAGGATAAACAGTGCAGTTGTACCAATCGCCATAGTATGAATCACCCTCAAAGTGCGATATTATCGGTATCGCCTTAACGTTCTCGAATGTCACCTCATTGGTGTCAGGGTCCTTCACAACATTGAGCTTGCCAATAAGTCCCACAAGCGACTTTGTGTCATACATAGTGGAAATAAAGTTGCCCAAACCGTAGTAAACGAACGCCTGTCCGCCCTCAGGCTTGTCAAGATATCCGCAAGTGCTGATAGTGTGCGCCTGCGTGCCTATTATCAGGTCAGCACCCCACTCCACGAGCTTAGGCGTTATCTCCGTCTGCTGTTCGTTCAGCTCGTTCTGTATCTCTGTGCCATAATGACATGAAACCACAACAACATCTGCCATTTTGTCAGCCTCTTCTATCTGAGCCTTTATCTTGTCCTCTTCATCAAGATATATAACCTGAGCACCGTCACCGCTGAGATAATTGCCGTTGGTGTGCTCCATGTATCCCAGAAAAGCGAACTTTATGCCGTTGACTTCCATGGTCTTGATAGTGTCAGCGTCCTCCTGCGAACGATAAGCACCGTAATGCACAATGCCCTTTGTGTCCCAGTAATCAAGAGAGCTTATAAGCCCCTCTTCGCCCTGGTCGAGAACATGATTGTTTGACATAGAAACCACATTGAAGCCCATGTCAACTATTTTGTCGCCCACAGCAGTTGGCGATGCGAACATAGGATAGCTTTGTGGCTCAACGCTGTCTGTAACAAGCGTTTCCTGATTGATTATAGCCACATCAGTGCCTTCTATGTACTTTGTAACGTGTTCATAAGCCTGCGTGAAATCATATTTTTCACCACCGCCAAGCTTTAGCGCCTCATTATAAATGTTGTCGTGTATAAGGTTGTCGCCCACGCAAACCAGCGAGCAGGTGTAGCTTGGCTGTTCCTTTTCTTCTTCATTCACCTTGACATCGTTTTTACTGGAGCTGTCATCAGTTTTTTTGACTTCCGCTTTGCTCTCGGTTTCGGTCACTGTCAAAGCGTTTCCGTCAAGCTTGCTTGTGTCAAGCCGGCCGCATGATACAGCACTCAGCGACAACATCGCCGAAAGAGCCACTACTGTGATCTTATTGTATAAAAATCTGTGCTTCATATAAATTCCTCTCATAACATCTTAAAAAAATACAAATTTACTTATAGTTTAATTTTAACACATTTTTAAATAATAATCAAGCCAAAATTTCAAAATGTCGAATGCTTTATGTTGACCTATATATTATAATGTATTATAATAAAAATATAACAATTTGTACAAATATTTGTTTATGTGTACAAAAATTTTCCCCACAAGTATTAAATTGTATGATATAATAAAAACATAGATAAATTTGTATATCTGAAAAGGGAGGAATGACCATGAAATATTACGCACACACCCGTGAGGACGGTGAAAGGCAAACTGTAAAAGCCCACCTCACAGGAGTAAGTGAAAAAGCAGGAAAATTTTCAGTAGATCTTTTGAAACCCATTGCGAAAAAAGCGAGCCTGTATCACGATATAGGTAAGTATGCTCTTAACTTTCAGAAACGGCTTGATAATGACAAAGTAAAATTCAGCCACGCCGCCTGCGGAGCACTAGAGTATAAAAAGTTTGCAGATAAAAACGATTGTTTCGCACCCCTTATGGAGTATTGCATCGCAGGACACCACACAGGACTTATGGACGGCGGCACAGTTGCGGACAACTCCGACAGCCCGACTCTCAGCGGCACTTTAAAAAGAGAAAATGAATACACGGGCGAAAGTGACTACAGCGCATACGCCACTGAAATAGAATTTGCCACCCTAACTCAGGAAGAAAGAACGCCGCTGTACAATGAACTGCTTTCTGCAAAAGACCCCACCGAGCTTATCGAGCGTTACGCCTTTTTCACCAAGTACGTGTTCTCTTGCCTGACAGACGCAGATTTTCTCGATACTGAAATATTTTGCAATAAAAATGTTGAACGTGGCATGAGCGGTGATTTTGAAAAGGCACTTTCCATTCTTAATGAGCGCATGAAAAATATGCGTTCTGAAACCAAATTACAGCAGGCACGAAGCAGTATACAAAAGCAAGCTATAGACCATTGTACAAAAGGCAGCCACATATCCGTCCTTGATATGCCAACAGGCAGTGGCAAGACTCTTTGCAGTCTTAAAATAGCCCTTGAAAAAGCCGTTGAAAGCGGCAAAAAGCATATCATATACGTTATCCCATACACAAGCATTATAGAACAAACAGCCAAAGATTTCGAGGAGATGTTTCGTGATGTTCTCCCTGTCCTACAGCACCATTCAAACTATTCCTATGACGGCGACACAGAGGAAGAAAAGAAAACCGCTGAAAAGCTCAAAAGGACCTGCGAAAATTGGGACGCACCACTTATAATCACCACAAGCGTGCAATTTTTCCAATCCATATACCATTATAAAGGCTCAGCTCTGCGAAAGCTCCACAATCTCCGTGACAGCGTGATAGTTTTTGATGAAATACACCTTATTCCAACGGAACTTCTTCGTCCCTGCCTTAAAGCTGTGGGCTATATAACAAAGTATCTTAACAGCGAAGCCCTTTTTCTCTCCGCCACAATGCCCGATTATTCTAAGCTTTTTGATAAGTTCCTGCCTGATGTGAACTATAATAAGCTTGTTACCGACCGAACCAATTTTAAGTATTTCAAGAAATGCAAATACGAAGATATTGGGGAAACCTCTCTTGAAAACATTGCCGAGAAAGCTTCTCGGTGTAAAAATGCCCTGATCGTTGTGAATACCAAGAAAACAGCGGCAGAGCTTTATAGCCTTGTTCAAGGTGAAAAATATCACCTTTCCGCCAATATGACCCCAGCCCACAGAAGCCGTGTCATAGAAGTAGTAAGAAATAAGCTTAAAAAGGGCGAGCATATCACAGTAGTTTCAACTTCACTTGTAGAAGCAGGCGTTGACCTTGACTTTAACACAGTTTTCCGCCAGCTTTCAGGATTAGACAGTATTTTGCAGGCAGGTGGCAGATGTAATCGTGAGGGTAAAGATGACAAGGGCTATGTGTACGTTTTTGACATTGACGAAACATACCGCAAGGGAAGCGACCTTTCCATGCGAATTAACAAGACCAAAGGTTTGCTGGAAAAGTACCAAGACATAACTTCCTATGATTGTATTAAAGAATACTACGACGGCATTTTCGACTTCAACCAAAGTCGTATAGCTGAAAACTCTATTGCGAAATATAACGAACAAAGCAACTCATTCGACCGCCAAGGCTTGATGTCACCATACAGCATACCATTCCGAAGCTATGCAATGCAGTTTGAATACATCTCCGCCGACACTATCTCTATCGTTATCGACGATCCTGACGACCAGACTTGCCATGAACTTGTTGAAACCTTGCGTAATTGTGATATGTCAGTAAGAAGAGCATTGCAGAAATATTCAGTGTCCGTCTATATGAACGTTTTCAAAGATCTCTATTCACAGGGTGTGCTTAACGATCACGGCACAGGTATATTCATTCTTGAAAATCAGAGCTATTATAATAATGAAACAGGTTTGAACACCCAAGCCGCAATGCAGGATTATTTCATCTAAAACAAATGGCAGGCTGCCACCAAGACAGTCTGCCACTTGCTGCATTCCATATCGTACCGAATACGAATATTTTTCAACTCACATATGCGTAAAGCATAGACAAATATATTATACAAGCATTAGTTTAAAAAGTCAACGTTTTTATACCACAAACCACTGAACAAAGAATTGTGAAATATGCCGAAAATCCGACACTTTTTTTATACATGAAAACTATTGACATTTTATTCATAATGGTGTACCATATATGTAGAACAAAAACAATGTACCAAATACTAATATAAGCTAATAAAAGGAGTGATGTAAAAATGAGCTATGGTTTTAAGATCATCGTGACAGGTGACTATGCTTGCTTTTCGCGACCTGAAATGAAAGTTGAGAGGGTGAGTTACAACGTACCCACCCCAAGCGCATTGGAGGGGCTTATCAAATCGGTGTATTGGAAGCCTGCCGTGCGCTACCAAATAAACAAAATAGTGGTGTTCAACCCTATCGAGTTTACCAATATCCGACGAAACGAGGTCAAAGATAAGCTGTTGTTATCATCAGTGAAACAGCAAATGAAAGGTGGAGGCTCGGCGGAGATGTACACCTCGGAGATACGAAGTCAGCGAGCGGCAATGGTGCTGAAAAATGTGAAATACGGGATAGAGTTCAGCTTTGAACGTACCTATCTTAAATCAGACCACCCCGACGAATCTGATGAGAAGCATTATAACATAATGCTTAGACGTCTCAGAAACGGCCAGCATTTCAGACAGCCATGCCTTGGCTGCCGTGAATTTGCAATAAAGAGTATTGAACTTGTTGACGACTTTGACCTTACGCAGATAGCACCGCAAAATATGGGAGATAAAGACCTTGGCTTTATGCTTTACGGCATGAAGTTTGAGGACGGAGGCAAGCCTGTCAATAATGATTGGAATGACCCTAAGTTTTCCGACAAGGCCGACGCAGTTTTCTACCGTCCGCATATGATAGACGGTGTTATCGACGTTGCAAAATACAGGGAGGAGATTAAATGCTGATTAAAGCCTTGTGCGATTACAGTGCTTTGCAGGAGAATAAAACTCCTGCAGGCTATTGTAAATATGACATACACTATGAAATTCTTCTGACCCCTGAGGGCAAGATAGCCGCAATAAACGATGTTAGAATACCTCAAATCATCAAACTAAAAAACGGCAAAACTAAAATGAATTACTTTCCAGTAATGGAACAATTTCCAGCAAGAACAGAGAAAACAGGCATAGACAAAAACACTATAGAACACAGATCTCGCTACATATTTGGATTGAACTATGATAAAGGAACTTTGACCCCTACAGACGCTACCAACAAAGCAGTAAAATCCCACAAATGCTTTTGCGAATGGAATGAGAAGTTCTTTGAAAATATCGACTCACCTATTTGTAAAGCCTATCTTAATTTTATCCGTACATGGGATCCTGAGCAGGAGACCCAAAACCCACATCTTCTTGCTCTAGGCAAGGAATATTCAAACTCCCACTTTGAGTTTGGACTTGACGGATCACCTGAAACTAAGCTTCACAATGACAGCAAATTCAAAGCCGCCTATGAGGATTACCTCGCCCAGCTTAACGCTGACAGCGACAGTGACGATACCGAACTATCCACCTGTTCCATTCTTGGTGAGAAGCTCCCGCAAGCCCGTATCCACAATAAAATAAATGGTATCAAAGGCGGAATGTCCTCAGGCTGTGTCCTCGTTGGCATGAAAGAATCTGCCTTTGAGTCCTATGGCAAGAAACAGTCCTACAACAGCAATGTTTCTGAGAAAGCCATGAAAATGTATACCTCTGCGTTTAATTCTCTGCTTGCTGACAGAAGCCATTACAAGACTTTTGACGATATGACAATAGTTTATTTCGCAATGAAGAAGAACGATGCAGAAGAATGCAATATGTTTGCCGGTATGTTCAGCGGATTTGAGGACGAATTAAATAAAACCGTTGTGACAGAAGCCGACCGAAACATAAACACTGTCATGACCCAGCTTAAACAGGGCAAAACAGCCGATATGCCTTATGATCCTAATGTGGAATTTTACGTTGCAGGCTTTACCCCAAACAGTTCAAGAATATCCCAGAAGTTCATCTTCCACGATAAGTTCGGCAGGATATTTGAGAATGTACTCAAACATCAGCAGGATATCTCGTTTACTGAGGGTCAGCGCCAAGTGAGCATTGAGCGAATCAAGCGTGAGCTTATCTCACCGAAATCGTCCAAGGAAACAGTTCCGCCGCCTCTCACAGCCGCACTTTTTGAAGCCATACTCAAAGGTACAAGATACCCTGAAGAGCTGCTTTCCACGGTAGTAGCAAGGGTCAAGACCGACAGTGACGAGGAGAACAACCATTTTATAAAACTCAATGATACAAGGGCAGGCTTGATAAAAGGCTGCATAAACCGTAAACAAAATAAGGAGGAGATCAAAATGTCATTAGACCTTGAAAACAAAAATCAGGCTTATCTCTGCGGAAGACTTTTCGCAGTGCTTGAAAAGATCCAGCAGGATTCTTCAAAGGCAACAATTAACACAACTATCAAAGATACTTATTTCTCATCAGCTTGTTCAAGACCTGCAACTGTATTTCCTAAACTCTATTCGCTTTCACAAAATCATTTGAAAAAGTTTGAGAATCCTAAACTTCGTAATTACTACAATGATAAGTGCCTTGAGATAATAGATGATCTGAATGGTGAGTTCCCTCAGACTCTTTCAAATGACGATCAGGGCAGATTTATTGTAGGTTATGCACAGCAGTACAGAGATCTTTACACAAAAAAGTCGAAAGATAAGCCAGAAGAAAATTCTGAAGTTAAACCCGAAGCAAAATCAGAAGAATAAAGAAAGGACGAAATATTATGGAAAACGCAATCAAGAACAGATATGAATTTGTAATGCTTTTTGACGTTGAGAACGGCAACCCAAACGGCGACCCTGACGCAGGTAATATGCCTAGAACAGACCCCGAAACAAGCCTTGGCATCGTTACAGACGTGTGCCTTAAAAGAAAGATAAGAAACTTTGTGGAGCTTACCAAAGAGGGCGAAGCAGGCTACAATATCCTTATCAAGGCAGACAAAGCCCTTAATACAAAGTTCACCGAAGCTTATAAAGAGCTAGGTTTAAAGGGAAGCGGAAAGGAAACTCCTGCTGACATACAGCGTCAGGCTCGTGACTATATCTGTCAGAACTACTTTGACGTAAGAACATTCGGCGCAGTAATGAGTACAGGCGACGATCCATGCGGCATTGTAAGAGGACCTGTCCAGCTCAACTTTGCAAGAAGTATCGACCCTGTTTTTGCACAAAATATTTCTATCACAAGGCAAGCGAAAACAACAGAAGAGAGAAAAAAGGTCGGAGATACCGAAATGGGCAAAAAGAGCATAATCCCATATGCTCTCTATCGTGGCGAGGGCTATGTTTCCGCAATGCTCGCTCAGAAGATAACAGGCTTTAGCGAGGACGACCTTGAGCTTCTCTGGACATCTATTATCAATATGTTCGAGCATGACAGAAGCGCCGCAAGAGGAAAGCTCTGTATGCGTAAGCTTATCGTGTTCAAGCATGACTCCGCCCTGGGCAATGCCCCTGCACATATCCTCTTTGACAAGGTATCCGCAAAGCTCAAAGACGGCGTGACAACTCCAAGACATTACTCAGACTATGACATCACCATAGATAAGGATATGCCTGAGGGCGTTACCCTTATTGAAAAGCTCTGATGAGCGAAGATGTAACTATCAATATCCGTGACATACAGCATTATATGTATTGTCCACGCAGGTTTGCTCTTTTAGAAGTTAATGACGACTGGGCTGAAAACGCCTTTGTCGTCAAAGCAAACCTCCTCCATGAGAACGTCCACAGCGGCGAGCGCAACTTTGAAAATAAGCGTAAGATAGTCCGAAGCGACGTGTCAGTGTATAACGATGACCCTAAGTACAATATTTTCGGAGTTGTAGATTGTATCGAGTTCGTCCGTGACAAATGCGGCGACTATATAGATACCCTGGGCGGCACATTCCGTGTGGAAATTGTGGAGTATAAACCCACCAGACCCAAAGCAGGGGAGTTCAATCAGACCGACGCTATACAAGTCTATGCGCAGAAGCTTTGCGTGGATAACGTATTTCATTGCAATAGCCGATGTTTTCTGTACTATGCAGATGTGCGCAGACGATCAGAATTGCCCTTTGATACTCAGGGCACAGAGTATGATAAAATGCTTTGCGACTATCTTGGAAAAATGCGTGAGATACTTGCAGCGGATATTATTCCAAAGCGTGTAAAAGGTCAGAAATGTTCAGGCTGTTCACTGTCGGATATGTGCTTTCCAAAAGTGAAGAAATATAGCGTGAAAAATACGATTTTCTCCATGAACGGAGGCGAAAACAATGCGTAAACTGCTCAATTCACTTTATATTCTCGAAGAAACTGCCTACCTCACACTTGACGGTGAAAACATAGTGTGCAGGGCAGAGGACAGCGAGAAGTTCCGTGTGCCCTTTACTAATATCGAGGATATCTATATTTTTAGCTATTCGGGCTGTTCGCCAGCGCTTATGGGCAAGTGTGCAGAGTATGGCATAGCCGTTAATTTTATTTCTCCTCAAGGTAAATTCCTCGCAAGAGTTCAGGGCAAAACAAAGGGCAACGTCTATCTGCGAAAAGAGCAGTTTGAGCTTTTTTCTATTCCTCAGCTCGACCTTATCAGGAATACTGTCGCCGCAAAGCTTTCAAATACACGTTATCTTATCAGACGTTCGCTCCACGATAACCCGGATATAAACAGTGACGGAGCGCTTACAGATTGCATAAAATATCTTGAAAACGGCATAAAGACCGTCTATGAAACTGCCGATAAAGATATCATCATGGGTATAGAGGGAAGCTGTGCAAAGGCATATTTTGATATATTTGACCGACTGATACTCCACCAAAAAGAAGATTTTTACCTTGCCAACCGCACCAAACGCCCACCCCTCGACAGAGTAAACGCCATGCTCTCGTTTCTGTATACTATCGCAATTTCATCATATACATCAGCCCTTGAAAGCGTAGGACTTGATAGCTGCCTCGGCTTTTACCACGCCCTGCGTTCAGGCAGAAGCAGCCTGTCCTGCGACCTTGTAGAGGAATTTCGTTGCGTGGTGGAGCGACTTGTGCTTACCATGATAAACTTGAAAATGATAAAGCCCGAGGACTTTGAAACTCAGGTCAGTGGCGCAGTATACCTCTCCAAAGAGGGCAAGAAAAAAGTCCTCACCGCATGGCAGGAGCGTAAGCGCACAAGCATAGTCCATCCATATCTGGGCGAAAAGATACAGCAAGGGCTACTCCCATATGTGCAAAGCTCGCTTCTCGCAAAATATATCCGTGGCGAGCTAGATGAGTACCCGAACTATTTGCTGAAATAGAGGTGATATAAATGATGACCTTAGTAAGCTATGATGTATCAACAACAGATAATAAGGGTAAAACAAGGCTTAGAAAAGTAGCCAAAGAGTGTCAAAATTATGGTCAGCGAGTGCAGAACAGCGTGTTTGAAATAGACGTAGACTATGGCACTTTTCTGAAAGTGAAAGATAAACTTCTGAAAATAATAGACCCAAAGCATGATAGTCTGCGGATATATTACTTAGGCAACAATTGGAAGCATAGAATAGAACACTACGGCACCAAAGAGACCTATGACCCCGAAGGCATCCTAATATTTTGACCAGCGTACCCCAAGTGATCCACAAATCCCTAGTAAGTTCGCATGAAAATGCCATGCTATTTGTGAATGAACAGTGAACAAAATCAAACCGATACCCATTAAATAAAACAATAAGTCCGCATCACGTTGAGCAAGCACCAGATATACACAACATCAAGTGTCACGCTCCACGTGAGCGTGTGAGTTGAAATTGCCAGGCCATTGCGTTTCATCGAATTGCGTTTGTCACGCTCCACGTGAGCGTGTGAGTTGAAATGTTGTCAATGAAGATTTCACCGAAAAGAGAGAAGTCACGCTCCACGTGAGCGTGTGAGTTGAAATCGTTTGGTTAGGACCTTCCGAATAGCGGGCATGTCACGCTCCACGTGAGCGTGTGAGTTGAAATTGAAGAAACTTATTACGAGAGTATAGAATTTCCGTCACGCTCCACGTGAGCGTGTGAGTTGAAATACAGCCTATCGAAGAACAGGCAGCAAGCCTTAAAGTCACGCTCCACGTGAGCGTGTGAGTTGAAATTGCATATGTTCGAGTAAGTTTGAACGCCGATTAGTCACGCTCCACGTGAGCGTGTGAGTTGAAATTTTTAAGCATATTATCAATCGTAGAATATGAACGTCACGCTCCACGTGAGCGTGTGAGTTGAAATGTCTATGTAGTCCGCCTGTTCGGCTGTTGACATGTCACGCTCCACGTGAGCGTGTGAGTTGAAATAATAAGTCAATTATCAAAGCGCCGCAACTAAGTGGTCACGCTCCACGTGAGCGTGTGAGTTGAAATTATCATTTGTGCCGAAAAAGGGTGACATCGTGGTGTCACGCTCCACGTGAGCGTGTGAGTTGAAATCACCTGATAGCCGTTGTTGGTATGGTAGCCGTGGGTCACGCTCCACGTGAGCGTGTGAGTTGAAATTCTTTTTCAGTCAAAGAGCGGTTAAGCAACGTCGTCACGCTCCACGTGAGCGTGTGAGTTGAAATTCGCTTAGTGTAGGTAAGGGGGAGAGGGGATAAAGTCACGCTCCACGTGAGCGTGTGAGTTGAAATTTATGTCGATGTGTACGGAAACGATAAGCTCTTTGGTCACGCTCCACGTGAGCGTGTGAGTTGAAATGCATACATCAAATCCGAAATATATGATTATTTCGGGTCACGCTCCACGTGAGCGTGTGAGTTGAAATGACATTAAGCCTGTTATCGACAAGCTTAAGAACGTCACGCTCCACGTGAGCGTGTGAGTTGAAATCTCGAGGAGGCCGAGGAAAGAAAGCAAAATGTTGTCACGCTCCACGTGAGCGTGTGAGTTGAAATATAGCAGCCGCTCGGCGTAAAGAGGAACAGGCAGGTCACGCTCCACGTGAGCGTGTGAGTTGAAATGCCATTAGATTTTATAAGCCATTCTGCATATTCATAGTCACGCTCCACGTGAGCGTGTGAGTTGAAATTAAGAGTATTCGCCACAGCACGCAGAACACAGACGTCACGCTCCACGTGAGCGTGTGAGTTGAAATATCGAAATGTGCGTGGCGATAGCTGAGGGGGTCAGTCACGCTCCACGTGAGCGTGTGAGTTGAAATATCCTATCCAAATATGCTTCCAACGATGTGCTAGGTCACGCTCCACGTGAGCGTGTGAGTTGAAATTGCTCGAGGAACATTTTAACACGGAACATTTAATAGTCACGCTCCACGTGAGCGTGTGAGTTGAAATCTATCTTGTCCTTGAAGACTTCGCAAATAGGGTGGTCACGCTCCACGTGAGCGTGTGAGTTGAAATCAGCAGGTCCATAATTGTGGAAGTCACATACATGTCACGCTCCACGTGAGCGTGTGAGTTGAAATACCAACGTCTATGCCAAGCGTGGCAGGAGATACAGTCACGCTCCACGTGAGCGTGTGAGTTGAAATCAATGAAAGTACAAGTCTGAGGTACATCTACACGTCACGCTCCACGTGAGCGTGTGAGTTGAAATAGTACGATAACGCAGTCAACTGACGGACAGTCCGTCACGCTCCACGTGAGCGTGTGAGTTGAAATTGCTCGAGGAACATTTTAACACGGAACATTTAATAGTCACGCTCCACGTGAGCGTGTGAGTTGAAATCTATCTTGTCCTTGAAGACTTCGCAAATAGGGTGGTCACGCTCCACGTGAGCGTGTGAGTTGAAATCTATTCGTATTCTCTAGCCAGCCAACCCGGCAGGCGTCACGCTCCACGTGAGCGTGTGAGTTGAAATGCAGTATTCCGCAAAGATTTCTTCGGGGTTCGCCGTCACGCTCCACGTGAGCGTGTGAGTTGAAATTGCTCGAGGAACATTTTAACACGGAACATTTAATAGTCACGCTCCACGTGAGCGTGTGAGTTGAAATCTATCTTGTCCTTGAAGACTTCGCAAATAGGGTGGTCACGCTCCACGTGAGCGTGTGAGTTGAAATCACTATTCTGCATGAACATCACGGGTAAGATAGTGTCACGCTCCACGTGAGCGTGTGAGTTGAAATCTGTTATAACGGAAAAATGCGATACCCCTATACGTCACGCTCCACGTGAGCGTGTGAGTTGAAATTGCCTACCATTTGCGTATACAACGCATCTGACTGGTCACGCTCCACGTGAGCGTGTGAGTTGAAATCTTGCACTCCTTTCCTTGCAGTATTCCGCAAAGAGTCACGCTCCACGTGAGCGTGTGAGTTGAAATTATCGTTTGTGCCGAAAAAGGGTGACATCGTGGGTCACGCTCCACGTGAGCGTGTGAGTTGAAATTGCTGACAGGGGCAAGATAACCCCTGAGCAGTATGGTCACGCTCCACGTGAGCGTGTGAGTTGAAATCTTACCGATTTTGATATAGTCACGCATCAGCTGAGTCACGCTCCACGTGAGCGTGTGAGTTGAAATTCTTAACGCCTGTGATTTTCATGATTTTGTACCGTCACGCTCCACGTGAGCGTGTGAGTTGAAATTTTTATATTTCTATTTACGAGTGTAGTCATATACGTCACGCTCCACGTGAGCGTGTGAGTTGAAATTGCGATACTGTAACCGTTAAATTCGCAAAGCTCGGGTCACGCTCCACGTGAGCGTGTGAGTTGAAATGCAGGAACAGAAAGAGGCAAGAGCAGGCTTAGAGGGTCACGCTCCACGTGAGCGTGTGAGTTGAAATGCAATGCTGCTAACGGTTTATGAGGGTTCATACGTCACGCTCCACGTGAGCGTGTGAGTTGAAATTAAGAGTATTCGCCACAGCACGCAGTACGCAGACGTCACGCTCCACGTGAGCGTGTGAGTTGAAATTCCAAGTTTTCGTTTCTGTGTTTTCTTCCTTATGTCACGCTCCACGTGAGCGTGTGAGTTGAAATCTTCTTCAGACGCCTGCGGCGTAGTCTCAACGTGGTCACGCTCCACGTGAGCGTGTGAGTTGAAATAATTCGAGACTCACAAACGTAGAAGCTCTTGACGTCACGCTCCACGTGAGCGTGTGAGTTGAAATTACAACAGCCCCAGCCTCAACGAAATATCACGGAGTCACGCTCCACGTGAGCGTGTGAGTTGAAATAGGCATTAACGGCAATGTGGATATGAATTATTGCGTCACGCTCCACGTGAGCGTGTGAGTTGAAATCGTCAACAGCATTATTATACACGTTCTCCATTTGTCACGCTCCACGTGAGCGTGTGAGTTGAAATAATGTTGTTTACGTCTGTATTAAGATACTCAACGTCACGCTCCACGTGAGCGTGTGAGTTGAAATTTTTAAAGTAGCGGCGAAGCTTCAGGGAATAACGTCACGCTCCACGTGAGCGTGTGAGTTGAAATGGTTGCAGAGGCATTTCTTCCAAATCCAGAACATGTCACGCTCCACGTGAGCGTGTGAGTTGAAATTACAACAGCCCCAGCCTCAACGAAATATCACGGAGTCACGCTCCACGTGAGCGTGTGAGTTGAAATGATGATAGTAATGTATATGATGCTAACATAGCGCGTCACGCTCCACGTGAGCGTGTGAGTTGAAATCCGTTAAGCACATTATACAGGTTCTTGTCCTCGTCACGCTCCACGTGAGCGTGTGAGTTGAAATACTCCGTGGAGGTGCGACACCGGCGATGCTAGCATGTCACGCTCCAAGTGAGCGTGTGAGTTGAAATTTCAAGGGTGGTGACGTCTTCCATAAGCTTTGCCGTCACGCTCCACGTGAGCGTGTGAGTTGAAATGTCCTGCTTTGCCTCAGCTTTTTCAAACAAGGCGTCACGCTCCACGTGAGCGTGTGAGTTGAAATTTTATCCTCATCCAGAAAGAATACCCCCACCTCTTAGGTGGTGGATGAATTGCCTCTCTACGATACTTGACCAAACTTGAGAAAAATGCTATACTGAAATCAGTCGAATGAAAGAGAAAGGCTGAAAAACTATGGAATTAGACAACAACGCACATTCAATATTTTTGTTGCACTATTATTTAGTGCTTGTAGTAAAATATCGTAGACAGGTTTTTTATGATGAGATATCAAAACGATCAAAAGAGATATTTGAGTATATATCACCAAAATACAATATTACTTTGCAGGAATGAAACCATGATAAGGACCATGTACATATATTATTCAAAGCACATCCCAACTCGGAAATCAGCAAATTCATAAACGCATATAAAAGTGCAAGCAGTAGACTTCTGAAAAAAGAATTTCCGCAAATACGCCAAAAACTTTGGAAAGAATATTTCTGGAGTCAGAGCTTTTGCTTGCTTACAACAGGCGGTGCTCCTATCGAAGTAATTAAAAAATATATCGAAAGTCAGGGGCAAAGTGAACGAAAAAAGAAGTGAACAAATGGCAAACAAGGCGTATAAATTCAGAATATACCCAAATGCGGAACAGAAAATTTTGTTTGCTAAAACGTTTGGATGCTGCAGATTTGTATATAATCATTGGTTGGATAGAAAAATCAAACAATATAAAAATGACAAAACGTCGGTAACGTATACCACTTGTGCGAAGGAAATGGCACAGTTAAAGAAAATATCAGAATTTTCATTTTTGCAAGAGGTAGACAGTGTATCGCTACAGCAATCGCTTCGCCATCTGGATACAGCATTTCAGAATTTTTTTAGACAGCCTAAGAATGGGTTTCCAAGGTTTAAGTCAAAGAAACAAAGTAAAAACAGTTATTCCACCGTTTGCATTAACAGAAATATTGATATTGAAAATGGTTGTATTAAATTGCCGAAAATCGGATTTGTGAAGCTGAAACAGCACAGAAAAATTCCTGTGGATTACAAATTGAAGTCTGTTACAA